>JGI24021J15306_10001629_pt1 | contig 22521 bp, 13 predicted proteins | sample Ectturendosymbi1_FD_15306 | JGI IMG/M metagenome (IMG submission 15306) | reverse complement strand
CCCCCCCAAACAAACGTAAAGCCCCCCCGCAGAACTGCGAAGCCCCCTTATTGAAAACTTTCTGGCGACGGTTCTGGTTTGATATGCACTTCTGATTTAAAAATTTGCTCAATTTGCCTTCAATTATTTTAGTATCGATAATCGTTAATGTGAAGACATTGATCATGCTTATGTCATTTTTAAAACAGGCCCACGGGCGACCTACATGGTCCTTGCGGGCGACCTGGTGTTCGCGGGCACCATGTTGGTGACCTCTGAACTAGAATCCGTTTGGTTAGAAAAGGTGATGCGTCCTAAAATCAAAAATTAATTGGTCAAATAGTCTATTGACGCCAATAATGCTGGCGCTTTGACAGCATTTCTAACCTAACTACCTTGGATGACCGAAACATGATTTAGTGAAGGCTTCGGCATGAAGGCACTCTCGTAAAGCGGTATGGTCAGGAAAATCAAGAAATGAAGAGAAATGGTAACCTTAAAATTATTGAAGTCAAGTTGATATAGTAAGGAGAGAATACTAAGTCTGTACCCAAACAGCCATCGCAAATTGCAAAAAGTATGCAAGGAAGAAACGAGTTTTGATGTACAGCAGGACAAGATTTGATGCATGCTAGAGTTTAAAAGCAGGAACTGCTCGTCTGGATGGGCTCAGGGCTGCGGAGCTGCATCAGAGATGAGCATTGGACTGGATTTGGATTGAACTGGAATCGGACAATAAAAGATTTTGTTCAATTTGGATTGGATCTAGAGTGTAAATCACTTCAAAAATTAGGATCTGGTCCGGATTCGGACTGAGTCAACCCTTGTAGGTTCACCGCAAAACATCTTCCCCAAGTTTGCAACGCCATAACTCGCCAGTCGCTTTAGCTAGAGAGCTGTTCAAACTCTTTATGGATTTGGCAAGTCTTCTGGTTTCGATCAATAAATTTTTTTTTAATTTTGGTTTTGGGTTCTCCTGGGGGGACGTCACAAATTGGGGGTGTTTTTTAATTTTTGACCAACTTTGACTGGGCCTGGGCGCCAATCCAATGAGCCATTTTTTGGTTCAAAATCTTTTTGGAAACTAGGTGATCATCCGCGTCTATAGAGCTCTTGATTGACGTTCTAACATGTCTGGTATCTTACCCCAAAATCAGAAAATTGCAGAAAAAGCATGAGTCCCCCACTGACGGCTTATGCGGAAAGCGATACCTCGCGGCGAGAACATAATAAAGAGCTAATCGAACCCTCGAAAGACGCGTGAATCTTGTAGTTTGCACTGAAAAAAAACTTTTGAGATTTGGGTTTGGGGTTTTCGGTGGGTGTCGTCAGAATACTCAGACTAGTATTTCTGGTTCAAAGGTTATGCTTTTTTGTTTTTCTTTTATGACGTCATCACCCAGACAATAAGCCAAAATTGTGGCTCAAAGTTTGGTGGGATTCTAGGAATATGAATCTTTAGAGACCTAGATCGACTTCCTGGCGTTTCTGGTGCCCAAGTTATGGCAGAGAGACCCCAATTTATTGAGGAATATGCTGAATAATTTCAGGGAATTTCCCTGATTAAGTTATGCTTATTTTGCCATAACTTTTGAACCAGAAATACTAGAAAGTCCATCAAACCCTCTAAAGACTTGTATTGTAGCTTGGAATCCAAAAAATATTTAAGCCACAAAATCGGCTCGATTGTTCGACTACCAGGGGATGATGACGTCATCCAAATGTAAGCAAACATCCTCTCATTATGTAAACATCAACGGGAAGCCCGAGATCTCAAGCTAAGAAATTTTTTGCAGTCTAAACTACAAGTCTTCACGAGTCTTTAGAGGGCTTGAACAGCTCTCTAGCCTATTCTGGCGGCGAGTTGTGACCATATACAACCTGGGTGTTATTCACCTCAGGTTAGTGCTTAAAGGGATAGGAATTTTGACTGCTGTTTGGTTTTTGTGGCATAATTTTGGCTCCAGTTATCCTAGAAAGCCAATCAAGGGCTTTGAAGACTCGGATGATAGTCTAGTTTCCAAGAAAAACTTGAGCCACAAAATTGGCTCATTGGATTGGTGCCTAGGGCCGGGCAAAGTAAGCCATAAAAACGCAAAAACACCCCCACTTGTGACGTCCCCCCAAGAGAACCCCAAACCCAAAACTGAAATTTTTTTCAGTCGAAACTGGAAGACTTGCTGAATCCGTACAGCATAGGTTCCCAACCTTTTTTGACGATAGAACCCCTTTCATAAAAATAAAGTGCCGTTCGCACCCCCTCGTTTTAAAAAAGCTTAGAACTAACAAAAACAGTCCAATTTTACAGTATCTTCATTTTTTAAACTACTACTCGTAATACTTAGGCCTATACTGAGAACACAGCACAGAGTACTCAGTTGTACTGTTTAAACTTTCATGCCTTACTGCCCATTAGAAACAAACCTAGCGGCTCTTTCATAGCTGTTTCTCTGAAATTATCCGTTTATACCTTGGCACACACAGTTACTCAGAGCAACGCACAAATCATTCGAGCGGTTGAAACAATTTCGATACTTTTTTCAAACGAAGTAGAGGGGAAAATCCAGATTTGCACAAATTTGTTGTTGCAAAGGGCACTAGTATAAACGGCTTTTCAGTGATGTAGGAGCTGGGCTGCAGGTGTGCAAGCGCACCTCCAAAAGTTTTTATTTGTCTAATATTAGGGCAAAATCTCAAAAAGTTTGAAATTTGACATTTTTTACAATAATAATGAAAGTATACTTCTTGTTACTGAGTGCACAAATAAAAGTTTAATATGTCATAGGCAACACATTAAATATATATAAAATCAACAAACTGTTTCTCGTAATTTCATGTTGGAGGTTGTGGGAGTTGGTAAGTAACTGACTAACTTGAAAGTTTATGCAAAAGAAGGCATTTGGATTATGTGCTTTATTAATTTGCGCTGAGGTAATTGAGTATGCTGCAGGGCACCACATTTCATATGAGTAGAGTCCATGCATGCCTGGCAAGTTTACAAAAATTTTTGTTTTTAATCTTAACTACAGTGTTTGGATGAACACTATTTGCAATACTATTTTTTGCATATATGTGCAGTTGAACATACAATATTTAATTTAATTTAATTTGATTTTGCAATCAGACACAAAGTCCACAGTACAAGCACACACTGTCTGCGCAACGCAGGTTGATAAAAACCTACAGAACAGAACATTTTGCAGCGGCGTTGGAGGCTGAATAACATGCTTACAGCTGCTTAATTTCTCTGAATATACAGTGTGTCTTCAGAGATGGAGGCAGCTTTAAGCCTACTTCAGCTATAGGTGTGTGTAAGTTTCCTTGCTGAGAGCAGTAACTGAAATGCGAATGAAACACCCAACTTTAGAGCTGTGAGGCAGATGCTCAAAAGTATTGAGCCAGCTGGCTTCTGACAATGTTGTGGCACAATATAGCTTACTTCTTTACAGTTGGGTCAGTAAGAACCAAATTTAAAGAACCAATATCCAAATTCTGCGTTACAAAAAAATTCTGTATATTCAAACCTGCATTACAAAATTGGAAATAGAAGCATAAATTTGTAGGGAGAAAGTTGTTGCATAAAAGGCTTTTCAGGCAAATTTAGGGAAATATCGGGAAAATTATACTTTGCAACCCAAAACATTTCCTGCTCCTACACCTATGGGGCTTTCGTACACAATTTCTGGTAACTTTACGCAGATGATCGCCAGTTAAGTTCTATAGAATCAAACAAGAATTTCGACATAATTGCGCCATAAACATTTGAACGTCACAATATGCTTGCAATCACATCACCAGCCATCTTGAGCGTGGCAAACGCAGCGTGTAACGGAAATAGCAATACACGCATTTAGCAAGTTAAATTGTTCAATTAGCAACGTCAGCTAGAATAATTAGGCTGATTAATCTTTTCTGAGTAATAGCATTTGCATTCTTTCATAAATCTTGGGTCTTGCTTCCAAGAACATACAAACTCTCACCTTCGAAAATCGCATTTCGGACCTCCAAAATCTTGTTTCGGACCCCTTGGGGTCCGGGAACCCCCGGTTGGGAACCACTGCAGTAGAGGGTTTGAACACCTCTCTAGCTCTAGCGGCTGGCGAGTTATTGATTGTTATGGAATTGAAAAGTTTCGTCAAATAAGTGGCCGCTATGGGCCTTAAAGGGTCAATGGAAAAGAAATGCGGCATTTTTATTGTGAAAAGGCTGCACTTTTCTAATTTTTTGGACTTCATTTAGACTTGGACTTTACATTTAAAACTTTTTTGGACTGTGATTGGACTTGGACTGAGTTTTAAAAATAAGGATTGGATCTGAATCGTAAAATACGACAGTCTGCTCATCTCTGAGCTAAATCCCTCCCTGAAATGTGCAAGTCATGATTCCGCCATTTGCGCTGTTTTGCATTTGTTCACCGACATAGAAAACAAGCGTTTAACTGCTACTTCGCGAACGGGAGTCGCGAACGGTAAAAAATGGGTGACGCCGAGGCAATCCAAACTTGAGTTGTTCTTTTTTGACGTTACCACTGCTTGTCAGTGTCTGTCTGTGGCATAGGCAGGGCCACAACCAGCTGATATTTTCGGGGGAGGGGAATTGCCCGGTTGCCCACCCCCTGATCGCAGGCCTGTGAGCGTCCATACTTGAGAAAAGACTGTTGATGGCTGTCATTGAAAACGAACTTTGCAACTTCCTACCAAAAATCTTCCACACAACCAGTATATTTTTCATACACCGTTTGAGGTTTGGGCTGCTAGGTTTTCACCAAACTCAGATTCAGTGGCGTAGCCAGCCCAAATGTTTGGGGGGAATATTTAATTTTAGGCGTATAACACATTTTGCTTGGGATACCGCCTCTTAAAGCACAAAATGACAATATATGCTAAAAATTTGGGGGGAATGCCCCCTTGGTCCCCTGTCTATACGCCTATGCTCAGATTTGTGTCTCCCTCAAAAAGGTTTGGGAACCGATGTAGCAAACACAGAGTTCATATTAATGCACGGCCGCCATAACATGTATTTTAAATTACACGTGCTCGGCCGTATAAATTTCGTCGAAAGCCGCAGGTTGTACACCCATGGTGCAATGGAATCATCGCAAAGTTATGAAAGCAGAGCATGGCAGGTAGACTCCTCGAAAGCTCAACGTCAGTTTTAGTAGACGAGTCGTTACCCTGTTGTTTTGGTGTTGCCTGCGTGCAGGTCCGTAACTTGGGGGGAGCATTCGCCCTCCCTCTGAAAAAATGTGTTGGGCATAATTTGAAACTATTGGACATAGTTTAAAATTTGGGCCCCTCTCAGAAAACTCGTCACCCCGTTGGTGTCCCAAGCTGGTTGCGGGCCTGCCTGCCTGTAGGTATAATTACTGCGCCCTCTCTGAGCTGCGTAAAGCGTAATGAGCAAATGTGCTTATGTCAGTGTACTGCCAGTGTAGTGTTTACCACTAACCCTTGTGAATTGGACCTAGAGTCTGAGATAAAGACTAAAGAGTGAAGGAAATAAATGGTAAATGAAATAACTCTGGCTCCGTTGACTTTGGTGCCACTATAACTAACAGCGCTATGGAGCCATGGATGAAGTCACGTATTTTTCCCGAGTATGGGATGTGTCACATGGAAACTTGACTTGGCGTCACGATCGTCACCATCTCTAACCAGCAAGAAAGGGAAGGACGTGCAGTACAGTGCCCGAAGCTGTGCAGAGCCAAACATCAAAGAACTAATGTTTTGACTTCTTGTAAGAAATACTAATGCGAATCATTATTATTTTTACTGGAAAACTGGATTTTCAGCTTATCCTGCAATAATGTAGGACTGCGACTAGTATCACGGTGTTACAGGCACGCAACCAGCTTGGGACACCACCAGGTGAGGGTCGAGGGTGGGCGAAGTGTTTTCTGAGAGGGGCCCAAATTTTTTGAACTATGTCCAACACATTTTTCCATTGGGGCGAAAAATTTTGCAAAGTGGGCTTCTCGCCCCTTGCGACCCCTCCGGTTGAGTGGTTACGGGTCTGCATTGTTAATGCATCTTTGGCGGGTCCAGTGAACAATACTGTTAACTGTACCACAAGACCTAGTCCAACCCAAGTAGTACTAGTAGTTAGTAGCATAGTATGAGTTTGCCTACGATAGTCTCTACTAGTAGTGTAACTGTAAGTGTTGCGTAGTAAATCAGCTAGCCATGCGAGGTCTGGTGGTAGTGACTAGGCTGTTGAAGAGTTCCTTTGCAGTAGCCTATATAGGCTATACAATATAGACTTAATATTTCAATGCAGTGTAAAAGTATGGAATGGTGTATACTGTATTAAAATTTACTTAAAAAGGACAGTACATAGATACTCTGTAGGCCAGCAAAAACCATACAGATTGTCATTGTTCAGTCAGTATCATCACAAAGTTTTGAAAGAGCAGTGCATGGCAAGCTGATAATTCCTTGAAGGCTTAGCACAACAGCCAAACCTAGAGGTTAAATGCAAAATGATGATAATGTGACAATAGCATTATATCTACTAAGAGAGCTATATGACAACCTACTAGTCCAAAGCGTTTCTTCATACCTGGATGAAAAACAATCAAAATTTTCTTCTTGAATTAAAAAAAAATATGTATACTGTACAATGAAACAGTCTAGTTGAAAATATGACAATTGCATCCAAGTTTGTGGATAACCTACAGTATTGCATGTATTGCAAATGCAAAGTAGATTTCATGTTTACGCCTATGGACATATTCTACAATTTTTTGTTTGCAGAATTTGCTAACAAATGTATTAATTGTTTGGTGAAATCCTATGTTTTATCTAGGTGGAAATTGGTCTCACAAGCACAACGAAAGAACCACACGGACCACAAAGCATATGATACACATATAAGAATTATGTGACAATGACATACCTTTCGTTTTGGGAGTAGTGGTTACACATTTCAATTCATTTCATGGGACCAGCTTTACTTTATTCAAAAGTTTGCAAGCTTGTGTTCATATTTAAAGTTTAGGTTTACAGTTTACATTTGGGTTTAGGCTTAGCTTAGGGGTTAGGTTTAGGTTTAAAGTTTGGAAGTGACTATGGATACGCCTGGCCTAACATAATTCAAATAAAAGGGTCATTTGATTCACACGGTGTGGATCTTGGTTATGTGTTATGGCTGCTATGCAAATGGTTTTTGGTTCGACTCTNACCATGCCAACTTTCCTTTTTTTTCTTTACTTTTTTAAGGCTTAGGTGTTACCTTCAGGGGTTAGTGTTAGGTTAGCCTTAGCTTNTGGTTACGTTTAGCATTAGGTTAGCGGTGTAGGGTTAGGATTAGGGTTAGGTTAGGGCTACGGTTAGGGTTAAGGNTAGGGTCAGGTTTAGGGTTTATCTTTTATGTTTAGTTTGTTTCTACCAAGCCTACTGCACTCTGACTCTTGTCGTGCGTTACTGTTACGTCACAGTAGGTTTTTCAGGGGTAAGCTTAGGTTTACGGGTTAGGGTTTAAGTTTAGGGTTTATGTTTAGGATTTTGGTATAGGTTTTAGCTTTATGTTTCTACTAAGTCCACTGCACACTCGTCATGCATTTCTGTCACGTATAGGTGGTGGACAAATAAGTTTTCAAATACAAAGATCCACTGGCAGACCTGTAGCCACTGCCATATTGCAAAAACACAAACGATAAATAATATAATAATTATATTGATTAACATATACATAACACAGATGATGGTGGGCAAGCAATGGGTGAAGAGTTTAGGTATGTACAGATGAGGAGGTGAAGCATGCACAACGACTGGTGGTGGTAATTTTAATTGGAATTGGTAGACTACATAAATACCCCATTTTGTTGCCCTGTAGCTTACCTTCTGTCAATCTTAGAATGTTGTTAGTGATGTCCAAGGTTACAGGTGAAGTTTAGTAAATTTTTTGGCTGTGACTTAGTAGCTGACTAACTAGGCCACATGATTCAGTGCATAATTAAGGTTAATTACAGTACATACCTTATGCTGTATAAGAGTATGTGAGTAGTGCTAATATGGTATTGGTGAGTGACGTCTTCTCTACAATACAGATTTACAGTTTTGATGATATGGTGTTAGATTCAAGATTTCAGGTTTAGGGTTTGGCTATCAAATGTTTTTACATGTTGCATTATGCAAAGTTGTGTAGGCTATTCAGTATTCTTGGATCATTTGAACTTGAACTATGTTACTGTAGCTCCAATTGTCGAGTTTTATTAATTTAAGTTGAATTTATTGCTTTTTAAATGAGAAGGTTATGTTTCTACACAACAAGTTTAAGGGCACTGAAATCCTGAGCCTTAACCGCAAGTAATGTTTAACAAAACAGTGGCCACAGGTTCACCTGTAAACCTTAATATTTGAGACCTTATTTATCTGTCTGCCACGTATAATGTGACAGTTAAACGTACCACCAAATGTAAAACCTAAACCCTAAACCTAAAGTTTTAACATTAAATGTAAATCTAACCCTTAAACCTAAATTCGCCCCTAAACCCTAAATGTGAAGTTTCAAACTTAAGCCGAACCCCTAAACCTAAAGCCCAAACATAAACCGTAAATCTAAACTGTAAATCTGAAGAGAAAAGTTTGGAAACTTTTGAAACAAGTAAAGAAAAACCAGTCCCAAGAATTGAAACGTGCAACTACCACCACCAAAACAAAAGTCGCCAAGGTGGGAGCTGAACTGAAAACCATTGGCATAGTAGACATAAATGCTACCAGGATGGTGCCGCTTGTGTGACAGACTCAGTGTTTTAGTCAAACCGCATCATGTGAGGTACATCTGCAGCCACTAGCCATTTCTGTTTAACGATGTCCTGAGTCATGTGACCATGGTAAGCGATATAGCCACTTATTTTGCATAGCTGTATTCAGCTACTTAGCAGTTGACCATAGCCAGATACTTAGTCACTACTGAAGTTTTTTGTAGTCTTTATGATATGTAATTTAAAAACAAGCCAATAACTTGTTGCAGCCTATCTGTTGGCATTGTGCTGATTGCACGGTTCACCATGAACGGAATGTGTGCGAAGAACAACACCCATATATAAGTGGTGTGAACAAGCAATAATTGAAGGCGTGGGTTCGCATCCCTCTCCTGTCACCATTGCCATACGTTGTTTCCAGTCCATACGTACTTGTCCATATAGTTGGACCACTGGCCGCAACAACTTTAGCAGTCTGTCATATATGCATGCTTATTAACATTTCACATCTTCAAAATGGATACTTAATCTGTATAAGATTATAGTCCATGTCTGACGGTATTATTTACTTTAGGTATCTTTAGGGGTGTCTATAGTTGCCAACATATTTTAAAGATCTGACCATACTAATAATTATTTTTATTTTGATAGTAGCATTATTTGAATGAATAATTGTTTAGCCAGGAAAAGAGTTGAGTACTTCCTGCTTATGAATCAAAAGTGGATATGAGTATTTTTAAGCCACTGGTTATGACAAAGAAAAGGTCCAAGTTTCAAGTGACTCTCTATATTGCTGAACTCAGCTCAGTTCCACTGTTAACTGGTGTTCTTTATTGCAAAGTACGATTGCGCAATGGTGGAACTTATGTAGAAAGTACTGAGCGAAAAAATGTCAAAGATCATTGTGTCTCGTGGAACTCCAAGTTTGAGTATACTTGCAAAATGTCAGTTGACCCAAATACTGGTGTACTTGAACCATGCATTGCTAGGCTGTCTGTTAGAAAAGAAGTCAGAGGTGGTCGCAGTGCTTTGAAGATTGGCTATGTGGATTTAAACTTAGCGGAGTTTGCTGGTTCTGGTCAAACATCGAGACACTGCATTTTGGAAGGATATGAAGACAAAAATCGTCTTGATAATTCGATTTTAAAGATTGTTGTTGGAATGCAACTGTTGTCTGGAGATCCTTGTTTTAAAACTCCAACTGTGAGAGACACAGCATTTCAGTTGCCTGATGACACTGATAATGTAAAATCATCAAAATTGGACAGTGACAGCAGTGGAGTTGGTAGCTTACCAAGAAAGACTCCTAAGCACAGGCAGAATGATCCATTTCAGCCTGGCCATGCTAGAAATTCAAGTACTACCAGTCAGCAATCAAAAAGATCTGATTATAGCTCCCAACACTCAAGGACTCCAAGCAATATCAGTCAGTCAAGCAATTCAGTTGACTCTGTAACTGAACATGACACTGTTGTAGGTAGTGTTGTGTTGAAGTCACCTCAGAGGCTTCCAGCTACTCCTGGAAGAATGTTTCCTCCACCGCGACCTCCTCCCCCACATTCGAACACATTAGTGCCTTTACTAAACAGAATGGGAGAGACAAGAGTAAGCGCAGACGATGTTATAAGTAAACTGATTGAAAGTCAAGATTTCTCTCATAGCACAAGTGGTGGTGAAGGAGATAATCTACAACTGTATGTTTCTAGTGATGGCTCTACAGCCTTAAGTGGGCAAACATTGCACAACCGTGTTGGCTCTGGTGTTTACCATCCAGTTGTGATTGAACCTCAGTCACGTTAGTAGAATTTGAAGCTTATGACTTGTACATTTTGTCCATTAACACCCACAAAGATTGGATTAACTTTTCCATATCACCATTGTTAGATCGCTGTTTTTTGTATAAGATATTGTATCCTCTGTAGGTGCACCCAAGCCAACTTTGTCATATGTTGTTGCTTCATCTTAATTTTGTGCTTAGTTCATGACACTACAGTGCTGGCGCTGTGGTGCGTGAACTTTGCAATTTCATCTTAAGGTAACTGGAACATTGTACCATTTTGTAAGTTGGTTTAATAATCACATTAGCATGATTTGACAACATTGTTTCAATTATGCTCGATTGGTAGTACCACTAGTATGACCACCTTCACTTACACTGCCTAGTTAAGAACTCAGTACTTGGTCCATAATGTGCTTGACCCTTAGAGCGGGCCATAAGTATGTGTATTAACACTTCAATTGTGCATAGACTCTTTCAGGTGTGCATGTGCACCTGTTTATTACGGATCACTTAAATATTGGTCACTGATAAAATTTACTTAACTTCTTTTTCTGGTTCAATGCAACTGCTTATTTTGAGATTTTTTGATTAGTTATGAAGTTTTTAGGTCATGGTGTTTTTTGTTTATAGTTTCTTTCTACTTTATCTGAAGCATGGTGTCACTTGAATAATAACACATGGGGTTTTTCTAAAATTTCAAAACCGGATCTACAAGTGATTAGACCTTATAGATTTGGAAGAACACTTGAATTAATGTAGCTGATGCAAATTCTTGGTAATTTTTTGGGTAGGGGATGAAAGTAGACAATTAGTAAACAAAAAAAACATTGTTTTCTGAGATTCTAGAAGTTTGTGTGGTTATTAAACCTCAGAACATCCCGAGTAAGTGTAGTTGCTAGACAAGTTTATTTGCACAGATTATTTGCTTGCTTTCTCAGTTGCTGTAAATTAATATCAAAGTAAGGGGTTTGGCATAAAGGATTGATGTTTCTGAGGGTTGAAGAAGCTTCCCTAATGCAATGAAGTGTGCTGTTAAGACTATGTTTAAGGTGTGTATTGTGATGCTATTATTTGTGGGCTCATAAATGCTATTTAGCACGAAGAAACTAAAAAAATGTCAACCACCTATTGTGATTTTTTGTTTAATGTAGCATGGAGCATTGACTTCTTGCAAATTTACATACACGTATGCAACCAAAATTTTGATTATGCTTATGCTGTTATAGAATTGTTGCTTTAACGAAATGGTGCTTCAATTCTGGTTATGTGACCTGCCATTTAGTGGAGCTGTGCTCTTAAAAATGATTTGTTAAAGTAGGCTTACTTTACGGTTTTGAAAACTGGTTGAAGTATGGGTAATTGTGTAGCATCTGGTGTATTGACTGAGATGACAGCCGTTTAGGCTTGATTTACATACCAACCGCTTGGTTGCTATAATTCATACTGGATGCATCCTGTTTTTGTTGTTTTACTACATTCACAGTGTGTTTATGTGAAGAAGCATTGTTTTATTTTGTCATTTTTGCTATAAGGTTTAATTACTGTTGTTGTTCGACATGATGTTGTTTTAATATGCATCAAGCATCAATCTAGATTTGAATTTAACTGTTGCTTAAATGTTTGTCACTGGTTATGCTTAAACATGTCACAAAGAAAAAGATCTGTTGAGTGCTGATTGTGTGTTATATGGATGGCAGTTGAAAATTGCTTTATTAAACTTGCACTGTTGATGTTTTATGTTGCTCTACTGAAAATTGGTTTGACAGGCATCTAGTTGCTCAGTTTTGCATCACAATAACTTCTTTAGATGCTATTCTACGTTTCTGTTCATTTTATCTTTGCGTATATGGTTATAATGTTTGCGTTCTTGGGTAAACTGCAGCTTACCATTTATGTGTTCAACATACAATGTGTGAGAGCGTTGTTTAAATACTGTTGATGTTTTCAGGAAATGATATAATTCTTAAAAGTGATGGGTGTTAAAGGACTTACAAGATTTATTGATGAAAGACAACGACTCTTGTTTGATAAAGTAAAAATTGCAAGTCAGTGCTTGATAATAGATGGAAATGCACTGATTTACTTTATTTTTTATTCTGTCAGCTCAAGCTTCAGGTAAGTTTAGATTTTATGAAAGATGACGGTGGTGAAGTACAGTATGTTTGTTGAAGTAGTGCAGAACAGGCTAAAGTCTGTTGTGGCAAAAAGTTAACATTTGTTGGTTGGCCATTAATATTGATGATTGTGAAGTTTTAATATCATCTCAAAATGTATTTGCTTTAAAGGCAAACAAGATAAACGTCATCTTATGCTTGTAAGATATCATCCTGAAGAACATTATCGCCCTTGCAATGGTAGCTGCTTGACTCTTTTTTAAAAACATTTCATATGTTGATTGCATCCTAATGTTTTCAAGTACTGGGAAGGGCATTGTGTTATTTCATTTGCAAGCATTAGATACTGGTATATTTTTGTCTGCTGAACAACATTAAAGACAGTATTTTTACATGTTCAATTCATGGCCCGAGTTCAATAAGTAAATGCACCAAAATAGTGCATCACATACCACATGGTATGCTTTGCACACATGCAGAAATAGTGGAATGTAAAACTGCTACTTCAATAAATTTTTCCCATATTTAAAGGTGTTGAATAAATTTTAAAAACCTTGAGACTGCTTGATCAACATAAGAGTGCTAAGGTTCTGGTTGCCATGCATAAGTTGGGACATTCTAATAAACGGTTTGCTGAGAGTTGACAACATCTTGTTTCAGTTGTTTTGTTTATTCTTTTGCTAAGTAAAAACAATGAATTTTCATGTTTGTCAGGGTTGTAGGCAAACCCCCATAGGATCAAAAAGTTAGTCCTGCAAATATAATTTGCTGTATAAAAATCTTTCATAGCAACTATTTACACATGTAAAGCATTGCCAAGTAAAATATTTTAAGTCAAGCCTATTTGCTCATCAAGGTGCTGGTCCTCAGCTTGCCAGGAATGCTTTCAAAATGAAACAATTATTTTAAAATCTGGAATATATTGCAATGATTTGATGTTAATGGATTAAAAGTGATCAATTTTTGCCCTTAGAAATTTGTGTGATGAGCTATGAAAAGGAAATTGGCAAACATAATGTTACCAAGACTGACACTGGAACACTTCTAGTACCTTTAGAGCAGTGGTTCCCAAACTGGGGGTAATATGCGATTCTTTGGGCGGTAACGCAAAACCCAAACCATGTTGTTGTTCTGTGTTATGAGTGATCACTGCAAAATCAATTTTCGACCTGGAATGCAAAAAATTTTTATTGATGGTAGTAAGACATAATTATTCGATACTTTGATTTGGGGAACGGCTCGAACAAGTTTGGGAACCACTGCTTTAGAGTGATGTGTGGTGATTTTATACATTCAATATAAAAATATGTTCGTTTGACTAAATCCACCTAAGGTTTTTCTTTTATTAACCAGAAGGACATGATTTTATTGTTTTCATCTCAAGTGATGAGCTGAAATAAGTATATAAAATGTATTTCNGGTGTGAAGTATCCTGAATTTTTGATCTGGTGTTGGAGCTCACCTGCAGAGTAAGAATGGTTGGAACATTTCCCNTTTAAATTATGCTGAAATTAATTTAGTATAAATATCTAGCTACCTTGTTCACCAGAAGAGTCCCGTCATAAAATATCATTAGATCCAAAATTTTGATCAACATTTTTGTGTTTGCTACACATGTTGCAAACATAAACGTCAAGAGCTGGTTTATTAGGTTTGCTAGAGAAGCATTTACCTCATTTACTCATCGTTATCATTTTTGTTGAAATTTCTTATTTCAGCTGAAATTACATAATAAAAATGTTCAAAAATAACAGTTTATTAGAATTCTACAAGATAACGAGTTTTTATGAACTGTACATACATTTAGCCAGCACTAACTTGCTTAGAAACTCTTGCTTTGGTGGAAGTCTGTCTGGCAAAGAGTCAACCAAGGTATTGGTCTAACCAAATAACAACATTGATGGCTTTAGTCACCTGTTCATTGATATCTATTAGGTCTCCATGGCAAGCTACCCAGTATCAGTTGTTTAAGTTCTATTTAAAGATAAAATCAATTTCACTAAACATATCATCAGTTATCCCGTACCTCAGGCAACTGATGATACTGGTGAGGTCTTAGCATCTTTTGTTGTAACTGCAGTACTTGTGAATGTCTCCTTCATTTATGTATCAGTTGATTTGTATGGAGAATAACTAATTTTTGGTGTTCTGTGCATGTGTGTATAAGGTGTCATGTGGATAAGGTGTCATTTGTGTTATGTTACATATTGATTGCTTTTTTGCTTCAGTGCTAGCAACAATTATAAATTGCTCAAGCAAGAAGTTGTAAAGCTGTTCCAAACTTTTGCAAGATGTGAAATCCAACCAATTGTTGTTTTTGATAGGTAAGTTGATTTTCTTTGTTTGAAAGTATTGGTATAATTTTATGACATTCATTCTGGCAAATTGTTTATTTCCTTTTTTATTCTTCTTACCTGCTTTCCTACATGAATTACTTGTATTCTGGCTCCATTTCTGGAACTTTTTGTCAGATTTGGTTGGTTATTGTTCTAGCACGTTGCAATTCATTTCTTGTTACTTTTTTGTTTGGGTGATATGGAAAGTTAAATGTTTTGCATGATGTTTCTAGTGAGTTTCAGGTTTGCAGCATATCCCATAAAGTGCAACTGAAAAGGTTATAGATTATGTAATTTGGAAACAAAGGGTCTTGTGCCAACATTAACTCATGAAAAAATCAGTATCCACTTGCCTATTGTTTTTGCATTAACCAATGCTTTATGCATATGTCAGTGTGTTAAGTATGTGTGTGTCAGTGGTGGAATGCCAGAAAAACAAGGGACGCATCTGACAAGACAAAGTGAAAGCGTGAAGAAAATGTTGCTTGAACTGGCACACCAGAAAGCTTCGCAAGGGAAACAAAGCCACGTTCATTTGCTTCCTCTTCTTGCAGGTCAGGCTTCGTAACACTTAGTTGCGTTGTTGTTGTTGTTGAATGTTTAATAAATAGGAAAATTGCAGGATTAAGGTTTGTTCACGACCTTCGTCCGGAGTTTTTGACTTTTTACGTTCTCTGTTTTGATGTGCTGTGATCCTTTCGCAACAGTTTAAAGGGTTTGCGTTATTTCACTAGCTGTAGTTGCTCTGTTACTATGTGCACTCTCGTTAATATCTATGCTTGAGCCGCTCTTATCTGCGCAGTGTTCAGCTTCCAACAGACCTTGCATGAGCTAAACATTCCAGTGGTGTGGTCTGTGGGCGATGCTGACCACGACATGGCGGTACTAGCAAACCAGTCAGACTCCCTAGTGCTTTCCAACGACAGCGACTTCTATGTTTTTGATATCGCGAAGGGATACCTTCCTCTGGGGCACCTTGACTTGCAGGAGGTACCTTCAATTCACTACGTTACCTAAATTACTTAAAGAACGGGGAGCAAACGTCTTTCTGCTGACTGGTTTTCCTGATGTAAGCCTAAATGCTCTACGCGTGCGAAATCGCTGAAGGGCTAACCACTGTTAAAAATGAAAAATTACTGTACATATCCTTTTTTTTGTTTTATTCCGACGCATGTGTTGGAATCGCAGGCGCTTAAAAGCAGTATCTAATGACGTGCTAATGCTCACAGGATCTTATGATTAGAGCAGGGGTTCCCAACCTGGGGTACGTGTAACCCTAGGTGTACGTTTGCCTATCTGAAGGGGTACATTTAAGGTTAGCAATAGAAGGGAAAAATAGATTTGTATATTATTTTTATCCAAATATTTATACATATGTCAGTGAATGTTACTTTCATAAATCATTTTATATTTATTGTTAAATATATATGAATAGACATGGAAAAATATTTTGTCATATGAAATTTTGGGGTACATGCTTTCTGTCGAAATGCTGAAGGGGTACATGCTCAGATAAAGGTTGGAAACCCCTGGATTAGAGTGTGGTATAAATAATCTGGATATCTATTTAGTCTTAAAACTGTTTCATAAACGTTTTCATACAAAACTACCGCCGAGTAACTATCTCTTGTTTCATGCTTGCTGGCAACGTGCGATATGTCTCTGTAACAACACCTGAACAAACATTAAGTTACCAGTGATTGCTGGTCCGTGATCATCCCAGAATAGGGTTTGGCTTTATACTGCTGTTGTGTTGCAACTGGCAACAGAAACAAGTAAATTTCTTTTGAAAATGTTCTTAGTGGAATTGTGTGAATTACTGCCCATCATCGCAGTGATACGGGCCAAGAGAAACAATGTGCGGTTGTATGTAAAAATTTTTGAAAGACCGCTGTGATTGGAAATGTTTGAAAAATTACTGTTTGGTTTCATTCAGTCGCTGCAAGCATTGCCCGCGATGTGCATCTGCCGCTAATAAATGAGCAATGCTGCAATGCGTTGTTTGTTCATTTGCCACTGAAAAGATGCATTCGTTGGCAAATCATCAATCACTAACCTGCTGGTGACAAGCATTGTAAAACCTGCCCTTGGCAGGTTTCATGTTTTACTTTTCTTCATCAGATCCACTCTACAGCGGCCGGCTGTCACATGCACGGAATGGTTTACCGCTCCGAAAAGTTGAGCTGTTTATACAACGTTGAGAGAACGTTCTTGTCGTTTGTGCCAGTTCTTCTCGGCTGTGACTGGGTGTCTCCCAGTGTATGTTCTGGGCTTGTGCAACGCCTAACCGCGGTAAGCTGAATGCTCTCTGTGCATGTTTTGCTTCATCGTGAAACTGTGCTCTATTGGGTATAAATTTCACTCTGCAGTATTGCATATGTTTTCAGTGATTGCAAAAAACGGATGAAATTTTTAAACACCGATGTTCACGCTCCCGTAGACCGAACAGCCTGTTGATGCGCCGGTTTTACTGATCGTTTGACGCAATCAAAGGGCGAACAAACTGCCCGTTTTGATTACAAATGGTTACGAAAAACGTTTGATATTTATGAATTGATGGAAATATATGTCGTTTTACAATGAACGCACTTTCTAAATTTTCGGCTAAATGAGACTCGCACCAAAGGATTGTTTTAAAATTGCCAGCATGCCCCTAGTTTTTTACTCTTGCGTTACAAGCGATAATCTTCGAGTTTAGTTATTGTCCACTCTCTGCTACGTCAGTCTGCAGGGCATGAAAGCAAAAGGCAAAGAAGAAAAGCGAAAAAGCAGCCGCAGGTTGAAAAAGTCCTCAGGTGGCTGTCGCAGTGCTCAGACATCGAAACGATTCTTGCTGTCATTTCTGATCATTTGTCGAAGAGTCCTGGCGTTGACCCGTCTCTTCTGCAGTGGTCATTCAACAAGTACCGCGATTCGGAGAAATCAACTGGAATGCTTGAATACCTCGTATGTAAGTTTTCACGCACTCGTCCCATTTGAGCATAAAATAAGTGCAGTCACTAACCCCTGCTTGCGCCTTGTCTGCGTTCTTTGTTGCGATAATGTGCACTCGTTCTGATCGGATTCATGTTGTGTCGATTTGCGGCGAGATTCCATTGCAGGGAGGTGATTATTGCATGAAAATCGCATCACGTCTATGTGCGCGCGAGGTGTAAACCGCTGCCTTTCAGTTGGCGACTCACATAATCATCTATCACCCGGGGACACGCTGAATCGCTTGTCTCTCAGGAATTGATGGAAGAGCATTTCTCACGCCCTGTTTCTGTTCGATCACCCAAGCTTGACCTTTTTTTTATCTTCTGGAACGTTCATCCCGGTTGTTCGAGACGGTTTCGGATGTGATCAGACGTAGTGATTAATACTCGTTCAGCGTTGATATCCACCTGGNATTACCTTCCGGTTGCTTTTGATGTACGTCAAAGCGTTGCTCTGGCCGTTTGACCTTGGCTGTGTGTTACCAGTTAACCTGCAGCCATTTGTAGGAGTCAACCGGCATGCCAAACCATCAGCAGAGTTCTGTTGCGCAAGGCAAGTGGCGTTGGAGACGTTGAAATTGCTTACACTTGGAAAGATCGTGTTATTTCCACGGGTGAGAGCACTTGCGCAACTCCAAGCATGTACTTCTCACGTATGCTCGAGACTGAAGTGACTTAAGCGCAAGTTCGCTTCCAGCTGCAGTTTCGTGTATCTGCTGCACATCCTGCTGATGAAGCATGATACTTGGCTCTGCTGTCTGGTATAGTTGGTTCTCACAGGTTCAAGCGCGTACTGCATTTCCCTTCTGCTTTTCGTATGTGCTATGCGACGAGCCCGACAATGTTTTGACGACAATTAAAAGCTCCAGTTTTGCTGGAAGCTTTTGAGTAATCAGCCGACTGGGCTCTGCTTACTTCTTCAAGCGATGATTCGAACTTGCACGTGTCTGTTTTCAAGTGAATAGTCTCCACAAAGGTGACACAAGCGAACAGTGTAGCCTCTAAGAAAATTCTACACCGAGCAAATGTTTGTTTTAGTGCGCATGCAATTGCGCAACCGTGTAGACGCACAAACAGCGAATCGTTTCACTTGTTACAAGGGCTATGCAATATGTATAGGGTATTAAAATTGGAATGTTGCAACTGAGTGAGAATGAGATTTTACTGCGCAAATGCTCTGGTGGTGCTGCGCAGTTGCGCACCGTACAGGAAACACTGCAAGCGAATCAGCCGAGCAAATCCTTTAAGGAGATCGATTTCACGTAACACTGCACATCCTTAGTTCTTAAAGCTTGTTCAAGCAGATGTTTTGACGTATTTCACTTGACTACCAACGGGGAATCGTTAAACTGGCGTGCGATTCAATCCNACGTCAACAGTGCACTTCGAATTTAATTTCGTTCCGCTTTCGTTACACTCCGCCGACGTTCGTTGTCTCGCCGCCGCTGACTCTCCCCCAGGGCCGTCTTTCGCCGGCGCGCGTACCACCTCGCGCACAATCACAGACCGGCAGCTAATCTTGACCACCTCAGCAGCGCTTGATTGCTCGTTCCGGTGACGTGCGGTTAAATGCGCTTGTCTACTCGTCTGGCATTATCCACAGCTCGAATCCAGTCATCCGCGTGAATAACCTCTGAAATTCCATTGCTTGCTTTTATGTTCCCATTTAAAGTTAACGGAAAAGCAAATGAGTAAAACAAAATTTAACCGCGTGTTGACCGCTCAAAGGGCAAGGTATGCGGCTTCAGCGTGGGAGCAGAAATTGTACAATGCTTTGCATACCAAGCTAATAGAAAGGAAGTTCTACGCTTTCCTGTGCAATTGTCTTGAACAACCGTTATCAAGCCCATCTCGTTTATTTCCCAATGCTTACCTGGAGATGCGATAAAGCTCCGCTTCGTATATCTTTGATCCCGTCGCAGCACTCGGCAACACAACAGAAAGGTTCCCTAGGAGAAGCAAATTTCTAACGGAGAAATATAAGTTTCGTTTGCATAAAACTATATCTAATGCTTCTGGCCTACGGTTAATGATTAAACGCAATCGCGGACGTCCAAATAGAATACCGGTTGTTGTGGAGGTCGCTGTCGTGCAAGCGATACAGCAGAACCGGCGGTGGTCAGGCAAACGCGTTATTTGATCGTCGGAGGAACTTCGTGCAAGGCGATCAAAAAATGTTTTGGTTTGAAGTAATACATGGAAAAATGCCGACTATGCCTTAGCAGCTGAAAGCGTGCGATTCTTTGTCTTGGCGATTCCGAAAAAGGACGCATTCGGTTCAAAAATAGAATTCACACTCCCAAAAGACGCGCGAAAGTGCTGTTTTCAGTACTGGCATGATTCGTTTTGTTTCAGCACTTGCAGTATGCGAAAGCGGGAATAAACGTTTGTTGCGGCTTGTAATCATTGCACCACCGTACGGTATAAACGATAGACATCGGCACCAACAACTTTTGCTTTCGAAATCACAGCTCCGCGAACAAGCTAATGCCATCTATTCGCTCCACACAGACAAATGGCGCTTGTCTGTGTCACAAGTAACGCATTGCGCGCATTCCGAAAGCAGCTCCGTAAACACAGAGGCCGCGTCCTTTCGACCCCTGCTCAAAAGAGCCTGTTCCCTCCGATGCAACCGGGTACAGTGGCCAGTATTTACTCTGCATGCTCGCGCAGTGAATTGCAACAAATGCTTGACCTCAGCGCACACTCCCGCAACAAAGTTGAAACAAGGCGCTTCAAGTTGCTGCCTGGTATCTCCACCGTGTAATTTCTATCGTCCAATCGCCGCACGTTTTACACTTTGCAGCAACTGACTTGTCTTTCTAAAGCAAGGCGCGTGGAGTGCATCATTGCTCACGCATATATCGTGTTTCACAGATGAGTTGGTTGTTGCAAATCATAATGATTGTATGATTACTTAAGTTGTAGCTGCGGCAGTATTTACAACGTCTCCACTCTTTTAAATGAAAAAACGTTAGGCATCGTTGTCGACTGCTGCCTTTCGTTTCTGTTCTTCTTACCCAGTATTCAGATTTCAGGATTGCCAACAGTACCATTCAACTATACACTGTTTTGTTCTGTGCAGTGTTATCATCCGATCTTTTCTATTTCTGATAAGTGATTTTCGTTGTATTTTACATTGTTTCCTTTGGACGCATAATTATAATAATTTGGGATGTTGCCGAAAGNTGCGCCACGAGGAGTAAGTGAAAAAAAATGTAAGCTTCTCTTTCGAGCACCTGCGTGTAATGTGTTGTTATTTGTAAAGTTGAGATAAATTGCTCAGTGCGTATTGTTGGGCATTAGCACTTAATTTTCAGTGCTGTTGCTCCTTGCCATGGACTGATTACGTAGCTCAGAACTTTAGGCCACGGCAGTTTTTTATGCTTAGACGGGTGTGTGTTGCTGCAATGTCAGCATTACAACGCGATGCAATGAAGCCTTTTCAGTAGAATGTTAATGGTCCCACGCAGTTGATCCCGGTTTCGCCGAATATTGTGCCGCAGGTGCCGGCTATTATGCCGCGGGAGGAGTCGTGTTTGGCTTCAGCAACAGGAAGCGTTGAAAACGCGATGCTTTTCATTTTGTAGGCAAGTTCAACCTGGATATAAAAGGAGCCGTCAAGTTTAACGTGGGTACGAAAGAACACGATTGTACCATCAGCGAGCAGGTAAGCATGCGTGGGTTTTCAACTCACGCTACCGTAGAGGCTTTCTCTAGCACGTTCCGTACACTTCACAACGACAAGTTACTTTCCGAAACGTCGTGCGTCAACAACAAAGTGCCGCTGGACGTTACGTTTCGTTGTCGATTTTCTCGAAAAGTTCGCGTACATTGGCCGACACGTTCAACGAATTCGATTTTACGCGTTCGCTTCACTCTATTAACTCCCTTCAGTTGTTGCTGTCGCGAAGCCCGAGCAAATTTCGTTCATCACACGTCGATGCCGGTCGTTAGTCGTGACAGCCCGGTCCTACTTTCTGCTCCGCAGAGCGAGAATGTCAGATGTGCATTGTTTGAAAAGCGCGGGTGAAAGGTCGACGCCGTTTTATGCCTGACATCGCTTTTTGTCTTGGTTTACGCGTCGTTCACTACCGAAGGCTTTTATGTTCGCACATTAGCAGCTGGATAGAGCCACCAAAAGCTTAACATAGTAATTCGTAGCACCGCGTTTGGATGTGAAGCCAACTTTATGTGAGAACTGCTTGAAGTAATTTGTCATTTGACTTCACTGTAGAAGTGTTGCGTTTTGTTGACGTAACTTCCTTGTGCGCCGAGCAATTGACTCTTCCAGCAGATAGCTGCACCACGTCAGTGTTTGCTGCTGTGCTTCAAACGAAAATCAGGGTACAAACTGGTTTTCCAGCGATCGAGCGCTCTTGCGCACCCACGACACAGCTTGCCAGATCATCTGCCGTTGCGATGACTGTGCTGAAAGGCGGTGTACAGTCGCTGCTCTTGTTAAAGCTTTTTGAAATAGCCCGAGTTTTACGGCGTTTCAAACAGGCAGTAAACACTCATCGCGCCTGTGTATTTGTTGGGTTTCAAACGCGGAACGACCACACCCGGCACGCGCTGGTCGCTCAGTTTGTTTGTTTGCATTTTCGCCATGGGTGCGAGCCCCCACAACCTT
>JGI24021J15306_10001625_pt1 | contig 22540 bp, 17 predicted proteins | sample Ectturendosymbi1_FD_15306 | JGI IMG/M metagenome (IMG submission 15306) | reverse complement strand
ATAAAGCAACACTTGGCAATGCTAGCAATTCAAAACCAAAAGACTCTGTGACGCAAGAAATAACAGTGTGACGCTAAAGACGTCAAAAGCAAAACCAAGACAACTAACCCTGTCAAAACACTGGTGCCACGCCTAGTGATTTTTCACTAGATCTAGCTAGTGATTTTTAGACTGACCTAGTGATCCTGTGACTTTTCACTGCAATCTAGTGAATTTTTGTGAAGCATGTATTTGAAGAAGATCGGTTGTCTTTTTTCTAAATTTTCAACTTTTCAGCCCCTTAAGATTTTCAGCATATTTTAATCCCTAAACAATGGATTATGTTCATGTTGTTTGAAGATATTCACCAAAAGAACGTACAAGTGTTTCTAATGTGGGTTTCTCATTATTTTCACTTCCGTGCTGTTTATTGCAGCATTACTAGCCATGACAGTATTTTCATTTCTTTGCAGGAACACTGCAATAGAAATTATTGATCAAATGATAGGTTGATTGATCTTAAATACTTGGTGAGTGGCGTCGTTTTCAGCTCCTGAGAAAAGCCTGAAGATTGTTAATAAGAAATTTTCCAGGCTTCAGCATGATCTATTTTACCAATCTTGCAAGTGATGTGAAGGTTTTTGGGCAATAAAGTAGATAATTAAACCATTTCAAGCAAAACCGCGAATTGCGACGCAAAAATTTTAAATCTAGTGATTTTTGTTCAGATCTAACGAATTTTTTTTGAGAATCTAGTGATTTTTGCAGAGAAGTCTGTGGCAGCACTGTGTCAAAATCGCTAAAAGTAAAAGCAGAACCGACGGCTGTGGAGAAAGTGCTAAAACAAAACCTACGTATGGTCGTAATCTACGAAAACAAGCCAAGACCAGCAGCAAGAGGCCGTTCACAGAAAACTGCAAGCGAAGGATGCAAAAATTTTAACAATTACCAGTACGTTGTAGTACTATGTCTACGTCAACACCAACAACAATGCACGAAACATGTATTAACATAAGAACTGAGCATCAGCCAAATATTTACCAAAAACATAAACTACAGTACTTGGCGCTGAGCCATTTTAGCGCTGAACCGTTTTGGCGCCGAGCTATTTTGGCGCTGAGATATTTTAGCGCTGGGCTCTTTTGGCGCCAGTGCTAATATTGACGAGTTTCTGAAATTATAATGGATTAAAACACGGATAAAATTTTAATTTATATCGTAATTGTAAGCTAGACCTCGCAAACATTCAAGTGGTGCCTTGATTCAAAATGTTTTGCGATGTTAGAATTAACGCTCGGCTTTTAATTCGCATCTCCAAAACAGTAGCAATCGGTCATTTTAACTGCGTTCATCAAAAACGTATAGATACCGATCGTGGGAAAACTGGTTTATCTCTCTTGCTAAAAAGATTCTCAGTCATGTATGTTACTGGCTACACGAGAGAATGAAATGAAGATTTTAATGTTAAGAAAAGCCCTTCGTTAAAGTTCTAAAAAGCAGACATACGTCAATCTCATCTCAAGACTAACGCATAGCGTGTGTTGCCTTCAAAAACATTCGAGCAAAATGGAAAACAGACAGTCCCAGCGACAAGGACGAATAAGTAATCAAGCAGGTAAGCTCTAGCGCAGAAACAGCCCAGCGCCAAAACAGCTCAGCTCCAAAACGGTTCAGCGTTAAAATGGCTCAGCGCCAAGTGGCCGGCGCTAAATACTCCCATTCCGTTTCTTGTGACGATTAAACCCCTTTATGACCACCAAACAGAAATTTTTTGGTTCTTTACAAACCATTGGCAGACGTTCCATGCTTGGTAGGTCCATGCNTGCGTGGCTTGTAACANCTAGTCCGGTGTTTGCGAGTAGACTATAATCTATAATTATAATCAAATATATTTTTGTTCAAATAATAATTGTTATTTGTTCGAAACAAAAGTGACCTTCTCGTTGAATGAGTGGAATTTTTGAGCGCAATTACACATTTTGCGTGAGTTTGGTATGCTGATGGGCAAGAATCTTCCGTCTCAACTCGAGAATTTGCACCAGGACGCAAGTCCGAAGAACAGGATGCGCGTCGCGAAAATGCTTCCGACAGCAGTCAAGCTGTGGATGATCATTATGAAAATGTTACAGGTACTTCGTTAAATCGGCCTGCTGCAGGGTCTTTCCTTCTTGGCCCATCTGACGTACTTGAAAGCGAGCCTTCAGGTTCAGGCTCAAGACATGCCTATCTACCATTTTTGGAGTTTCCTGCTCTTCGCAAATCGTCAAGAACGCCAAACCTCTCGGAGGCTGGCTTTGAGCGTTTTTCTTTTACTACTTGCTTTTCTGATCAATCGTTTGCTGTCGTTTACTCTTTCAGCTTGTTTTTTTTCGGTTAAATAAAAAGCAAACATTATTTGTTTGGTCTTAAATAAAAATTGTGGTTGCAACAATACCAAAAAAATTGGAACAGGTCCGTTAGAAAAGCTCTTCTTGAATGAACGAGTTTTTGGTAATTCCTGCAGTATAACCTTTTTGCAACAACGGGAAATCAATCGAAAGTTGCGCAACTCAAAAGCACCACACCTTGGGCCACATTGGTCAACATATGTGGGTCACCTTGGAACTTCAGGGGCTTACCAGTCTAAACATCACAGTTATGGCTTTCTTGTTTTAACTTATGAAATTAACGAAATTCCTCCAAAGTAGTATGCAAGTATTTGCACATCATATTTGTGCGCGTTGGTACTGAATGTCATGTTTTACAATGGAAAATGCAAAAGAAAAAGCAAATCATACTTATACACCCATCATGACAGGGGTGGACAAATTTCTTCAATAGAAGGGTCATTTGCAGAAAATCAAAAAACGCTAATGAGTCGCAAGATCAATTTGTAGTGTCAATACAAATGCGGTAAAGAATGCAAGTTTTATATAAAATAGCACACAGTAATTGAAACAATACAAACGCATTATTTATAAAAATTAAGTTTTTTTTCAATTGCTAGTCTCCGAAAATCTGGGCAATACGTTGTTGCTCGAATTAATTCTCCCAAGTTTTCGTTTTATAGGGTGACACAATGCTTTGTTTTTAAGACCTTCATTCCAGAGAATAAAATGTCGCAGCAGTATGTGGTGCTAAATACTGAAATGAGTTGTGCACTGGTTATTTCTGGGTTATTGCATTCTGGGACCTGTCGCCAGAAAGCAACTGTGAAGTGGCATTAACTAAAGTTATTTAGAGCCAGATTTTCTTGCATTTCGGTCAATTTCATGCTTCAGCAGACAAAATTTTCACAAATGGTTGACGAACTGGACAACCATGACAGACTACATTAGCGTTGATAGGATTTACAAGGTATGCAATGCATGGCTTTTACTCCGGAAAATGATCCAATCTGGCTTGGAATTCCTCCAGCAGTCTTGCAATGTATTTTTGTTTTCTTCCTCTGTGTGATCTGCAATTACCTCTTCGCGAAAAACATTCGTTCTCAATCCGACATTGGCAAAATGACAGAATATTTTTGCCAATGTGTCTCTTTCAAAAATTTTTAATTTTATTCACGAATCTTAACAGGCTAACTTGAGTTTTAGGTTCACTGTTTTTGTTATCAAATCCCGTAGACTCCCTGTTAAGTGGTAACTAAGCTTACGAACTGATGAAACACATTGATAAATTAAATAAACACGAGGCGACAACACGTTATCAATTTGATATTGCTATGCAACTAGAAAAAACACACAAAAAATGTAGGCGAATTCTCGTTTGCCCACCACTGCTCTATGCTATAGCCTACTGATATTCCAGTAGATTACACTTTTGCAGATTTACTGTAAAACTGGCGTACCGTGTGTGCAAATCCAATAGAAAACACACACGCTTGGGTGATTCTTATCTTTATTTTTTAAATTGTTTTTGAATAGTTCAAGGTCTTGTTATGCCTTTGCTTACTGGTAGTTGTTGAACGACCGTTGCTGAACTAACATCAGCAAAATATTTGTTTTTTTTTTCTTTTTTTCTCATAAGATTGAAATTCAAAATACTTATTACTTATACCAAAAATCATTATCAAAATATGAAATATTTCAATATATATTGTTTGTTAAAAGCAATGAAACATGTTTAGCGCTTACACAACAACAAGCTGGGAGGTAGTTGTAGACTTTTTTATTTTTGAAAATCACTGGTCAAAGATATCTTGCACTTTTAAAATTCTGCAAACTACCAAATGAAATTCAGATATAAGCAAAATCTAAGTGAAAATTTAGTACTCTGGGTGTGGTCTTTCTTTTGTGACCGATTCCAGAGACGACGCTTTAAAATTTGTTACCTAATGTAGAAATTTTCCAGCGGTCGTACCAAGCACCAGCTTTATTCTTTTTCTGACTAGGCAGGGTGCCCTCTTTTCCCGATGTCAACTTTTCAATCGGGGGAAGTGACGGCTGAGGCCGTGTGATGGTTCCGGCCGTGTGACGGTTGCGGCCGTGTGACGGTTGCGGCCGTGTGAGATCCGGTTGCGGCCGTGTGATGTAGCAGTTTGGGTTAAGCAACTATAGTACAGATTTACGTAAAGGTTCGGCCCCAAATAGGGAAATCCAGTAAAATGAAGACTAACGAAGTTTTCAAAAACTGACAAGAGCTAGAAAAAATATGCTTAACTTCAATTTGATGCGGAATTAATTTCGGACATCTAAATGCTGCAAAGATTAGCAAGTTTACCGTCAAAGAGTTCAAAGTCGCAATGAATCAAAAAATTTCAAATAAAAAAATAAAATTTTGATTCGTGAATCATGTAAACAAACCCTGGGATGATCAGAGAGTTTCATAATTCCCCTGCCTTTTAACTTGCTTGTTCAACAATAGATTCAACGGTAACTTAAAATTAAGCGGAGCGATGGTTTCAACCAAGTCATATATTACTTGAAATTAGAACTGCGATCTTTTCCATCAATTTTCTCAAACATCATCGTCTCAGACATCGTGAAGGCTATTTCCAACGCACATCTTTAAAAAAGCTAAAGATGGATGACATAAAAACCTGCCGTCTTATCGTCTTATCGAAGCAACCTTGACAAAATTCATTTTCATGCAAAAGAGTAGCATAAAAGTGAAACACAAAACAGATAAAATGTTTAATTAAGTTAGGACTTGAGTGTTGAAAGCATCACCTAGGCAAGCGATTGTGTCAATTCCTAAGTATCCATTCCGCTGCCAAGAAAGCAGAGGTTTTGCATTGGATCTCTTCATTATGATTTGAATTACCATCAAGAATATTCAATACAACTTAACTTTATTCGATGTTGAACGTGCGCATTAGTTCAGCTAATAGTTCAGTTGATTTCAAAGATATAGTTTCTGTAAATCTTGTGTTAACCACTCATAAAAGAGGGTTTGTTGCACAAGTAAAATCAAAATGACATCCTTGTAATATCACCAACGATAAGTATAATTTTACAGCTACATTTTTCCATCCGAAAATCTTCAAGATGGAGTGTATCAATCAGGCAACATTTCCAGAATCTGCGAAAAAGAAGGAATTAGTGAAGAAATGTGCCAGCTGTTGAGGAAACCCCTCTTGAAACAAAACGAAAATGGAAACTGCTTGTAAGCAAACTTATTTAAAACCAACAACGTGAAAAGAGTGAATTAATGCATAAATTTTTTAATTACCAAAAAATTTTTGATTTGATTAATTATTTGCTTGCATCCTCAGCTAATTAACTTCTGTGCTTTCTCACCAGTCCTCCTGTGGATGAAGACATCGGTTTAACAGCATTTTATGCCAGGTGGGAGATCACATGTGTCTATTAACTTTTGTTCTGAATGATCTTGTACTGACTGTGCGTGGAAACGTGCAGATTAAAAAACAGTCGATTTCGCACATTCAGCTTTTGTGTGTAGGATGTTGCTCTTTTAAAAAGATAGTCTTGCACAATCTAACTGTGTAGGAATGAAATACCTAGTTATATCCGTACCAAAGAGCTTACTAGTGTTGCGTTGATTTTCCAAAAACGTTGCAATTTTTCTGTGTCATAAACATCGTTCTTCGTTTACTTAATTTCTAACTGCGAAAAATTAAGAAACGAAGAATGATGTTTATGACACCGACAGAAATCTGAAATGGTGTAAACATTTTAGAACATAAAACTGAAACAACTCGGAAAGAACGAAAAAAGTACAGCACGTCTGCAACTCAGAAAATCTTTCTTTGCATGTTCTCGATGGTTGAGATCTCAAATGCAACTACAAAAAATAAGAATTGCAAAACCTTTTTCAAACTACCTGAAAAATAAGTTATGTAAACTTTCATTCTCAAACGAAAAGACAAAGTGCAAGAATAAGCATGCACATCTTGAACGTAACAATGTGACATATACACTTAGATGTTCATGCTGTCATTCTTCCAGCGAACAAAAACATATGAATTAGAAAATTCGTCTTGACAACCGTTTATATTCACATCAAAATCATTCACGAACCGAGGAATTGACCTAAACAATGCGGTGCGATTTACAGGAATTGACCAGTTCTTGTCGTCAGTGTTCATTTTTGACTGAGTGTGATTAAACGTAATGTCTAATTTCATTTTAAAGTTTTAGATAGTCCTCTAAAACTTTAATCAATTGATCTCGATGAAAGCAACTCTGTCTCACATATTACTTCAAACTGTTCATTTCTATCGAGAAGTAATTAAACTACAATTTTTTATAATTAGTGAAAAGTTATGCTACCAAAGGTATAAATGTTTTCTTCAGACAAATTTTTATTTGGAAGTGTAGCGGCTGCAGCCAAAACATTTTGAAAGTATTGCACTGACAAAAGTAATAGTTAATTTTTCAACATTTTTTAAGAAATCAAAAATTTCAGCCTTTGAGTTAACTTATTTAAAATTGTGGTGAACGATGTTAATTTCTTTGCCACTTCACATTTCAAAGATACATTTTACGGGTGAAGCTTTTCAAACATGAAAAACCGTTTTAATGCCTAAAACCTCTCGCCAGCCAAGTTCTCGAGGTTAAACTAAAGTCTCCAGAAATTATGCAATGCGCCACACTCAAAGCAACCGGTTGCAGGGAAATTGCTAATAAAAATTGACCTTCAAAGATCTTGTCCAGATTTTTGTCTTGCGCATAGTGATGATCGACGGGCAGGAAAAATTACCAAACGTCCTTGAAAATACAGTCAAGGTGGAGCTAGTGCTTCATTTGTTTAAAAATAACGAGTCGCGTGCCAGTTTTCTACAGCATGTAAAATTTTTTTCAGCAAATTGTCTTGCTTACCCGCTTACCACTGCGTTCAGATAAAAGGTCATATAGTTCACATTCTTTCTACTTATCGATTACCTGGTACTTAGATCATTGTATAAGTCTGCAATACATCTTATTATCAATTTCGTAAGATTTCAAGAATCTTGCATAGAGACATTTGTTAACTTTTGCAAGAACATTTCGACAGTTGTGAATTTGTAACTATACGTTGGTTTAAGCCAGTTGCTTCCTCCATCTCGCCAAGCCTTTAACAAAAAAAGGAGTAGAGCTTTCATCAGCTTTATGGAAAAAACTATTATCCAACTATTATCCAGCTGGACTGGATAATACTGTGGTTTTTCCGTTTACATGCATTCGTGCACTTTGTATTGACCAAGCACTTACAGTATTGCTACAACATCTTGAACGCTAGTCAAGTTTGGACTAGTGCATACTCACCAAAGTAGCAAACCAAAACAGCACTGAAACCGTGAATTGAAGTTTTTCATTTTAGGTTTCTTGTTTTAACAGTACAAAGCAATTTGTGCATGCATTTACTTTATCTGATTTCAGAAGCTATGTTCAAACCTTCGCTACAGTTCCCAATTTTTAGCCAACGTTTAAACTTTACTTGCCTGATTTTATGATGTCTTGCAGTTCGGAAAGCGGAGGGCAAATGAACGTCTCAGACAGAGGAAGTGGAATGGACTTCAACGAAACTGCTATTATGGGTTCTTATGATACTTATCCTAAGCACATAAACAACACTACTGATTTTTCTTATTATTCTTCCTTTGGGGACAGCAACATGTTGCATGGAAAAAATAAAGTTCCAAGTGATTGCGTTTATCACAACACGGGCAGCAAATGGACGGCTTTCATATTAATCAACTTCATTGTCATGTTTGCCTTGCCAATCGTGGTAAGTGTTGTATAACAATCAAGCAATATTTTCGGATGAAAGAATTACGCTTGATATTTTCGCAGAGACGAAACATACCAGTGACAGTGAATTCAATAACAGATTTGTTGATAAATGTTTTAATCCGAACAAAGTTTTTTGAAAACTGACTACAATAACTCAATATTAAGCAAGGCTACATCATATGAAAACAACCAAGCCATCATGTGATGATAACAACATTTTAAGGGAAGGTGGGGCACAGTGACACACTTCTCACGTTTTTGCCAGTGCTATTTTAAGTACAATTAAACTTTAAACTTGGTTACACAAAAAAGCAACTGTTTATGTACAATATCATGCTAAAACACAATAGCAGTTTACTTCAGAAAAAAATCACAACCGTTTGAAAAACGACACGTTTTATGCCATTGTGCCCCATGCATGGGTCCAGTACATGGGCCAGTCCATTAATAATTAGGATACTTTTAATTTGAAGTGTTAACGTGTGATGCAATACAACTTAGCTTTTTTGACCACCTCCCACCCATCTTGCGGACAAATAGCCATGGTGGGGGTACTTAGGCCCACAAGACATTTTTGATAATTGTTTGACTAAACCGCTGGAAATATTCATCTTTCCCTTAAGTCTACCACTTGCAAAAGGGAGTTGCGAGGGAGTTGTGTGGACTCACAGCTACCCCTTTTGCCATACGTTTTCACCCCAAAGTAGTTTCATGGACTCACAACTCCCCTCTTTGCTAATGTCGTCGCCCTTTCCCTAGGTATACCACATAGCACGTACAAATGAAGTTCTTTTGTCGAAATTCAGTCAGCCGCAGCATAATGGATGTGAGCAACGCGGTTATTTCCACGCGCTGACAAGCAGTGGTAATCACTGAAACAAATCTGCTGCAAGTTTTTATTCGTAGCCTTCGGACAAAGTACTAAATTTCTAGTAGACCGGACGGCAATGTGTTAAAAATCAACACTAAAGAGCAACTTACAGTAATATCACCCTTGTATAAAGTGCTTTTAAATACAGCATAAACCATGAATGGCCATATGCTCAGTATGGTGCTTTCCAATAACACCAAAAAAATTGAAAAATTGNCCAAGAATCCCTCGTAATANTGGCTAGAAGCAAAAAATTCTGTCCATTGTGCCTGGAGCACATCTAAAGAACACAATTAGGAAATGCCAATAAACAAAACCTGAAATGTAACGTTATGAAATAATGTTCTAATGTTTTGACTATAACGTGAAAAAACTCAAAGCAATACTTGCCACTTAACCTTTTCAAAATTAAAATCTACATGCGGGTTTCAAGAAAACTTTCATGTGCAAAATTCACACCTTGCCGGATAACTCAAAAACATGTCTTCCAAACAAGGCAAAATCAACGTTGGTGCCACGGCTGACAGGAGACTAAATAACCACCGAAGAATGAAGTTTCAATGTTTTCCATTTTTTTAATGGTTCGAATTTGAACATTGTTCCCCTGGGCCCATTGTGCCCCATCTTCTCCTATTCAATACTGGCTGTCGTTTATTAAAAATTACCGACGAGGTTTTTCATCATGACTTGCTCGATCCCAAAAGCGAACCATGTTACAGATGTCACTGAGTTCGACGAAGAGCTTTATTTGAAGGGATCGCTTTGGATTTCTATATCAAAAACAATAAGTTTGAAAAATATTTTCCGTGTGTAATATTTTTGGAACTTTGTAACTTGTTACCACTACAAAGGCTAACGCATTCTTTTTCATAAAGTACTTCAAACTTGCCATGATTTCAATGAGATCTTTTGGTATGGAAGAAAACGCATGTATTTGATTAAAAATGTTGATCGTTTGAGTCATTTTTAAGTTGCATTCATTATTCAACCGGAAACATCAAGTGTTCTATGGACAACAAAGGCATTTTTATTTATTTTTATCACATGAATGGCGGTGTGCACAAGATTTTGCAGCTTGCTTCCAAATACGAAGCTTTGCCTTTGCATATTAGGTGATGGCAACAAGCTACGGATTGATGATTCGCCATCTTTCGCGGTCAGTAAAAAAATCTGGAACCAGAAATCCATCAGCACAGCAAAGAGCAAGGAAACATGATGGAAACCAAAAAGCACGCTCCAAATCCGACAACAAGCGCAGACGCATCACCCGGATGTGTGCATCTCTGGTGATGAGTTTTATTTTCCTGTGGCTGCCTTTTCATGTTGGACATTTGGCAAAGTTGACTGGAATTCCTTTGCCAATAGAAAAGGTACAGTTTATCAACCTACCATGTACAAAAGTATTTTTAAGCAAGCACGTTTGACATAAAATGAAAAGGATTGTGCATTTAACGCAAAGTGCAGTGCGTTTGGAGTGGACTTGTGCGGTTGCAACACGCAAAGACGTGTTTTGATAACTTTTGTTTCTCTCAAATAGCTATGAGCAGTGACGTATCAATGGGGGGGCCTGGGGTCCCAGGGCCCCGGGCGCCACCTTCTGGGTGCGGCACTTTGTTGATACAAAATTAATTTTTGGAAGGGATTTAAATGTACTAACTTTTCTTTCTCATTAGAACTCTTTTCAGTTTTTGTGTTTAGAAGCCCTATCTGGCAGGCTAGCCTAAAAAACAAGGTATGTGGCTGTAGAGTGAGAAAACTGATTAAATGTTTGCTCAAAACTCTGGGTCAAATCCAGTGTGTTAAAGCAGCGGTTCTCATTCAATTTGAAGCCCGCACCCCGTCCGGAAGGAAAAAATATTTTATAACCCCTTGCACCATTTGATGTATTGTTTTTTGTATTATTATCGCTGACATGAATCCCTTCTCGCACCCCCACGGGATGCGAGCACTCCCAATTGAGATGAAAAAACTATTTCATCAAAATGGGTCAAGCAACTGTAGAGAGCCCCACGCAAGTGCCGACGGAGTTAACGTTTGTTGTCTAATACATACTCTGAAAGAATTAAGCCAACACCTAAACGTGAAGTGAACAATGCAACATTCTTTACATTATTGAGATGATATTATCAAATTAATTATTATTATAGCTTGCTATACGCAGTATATTTATTTTTTTTAGTTAAAGACGGGGATACTACACGAAATATTAACATGCATAAATGTTTATAAGGTATGCCGCCATCACATCCCTTAATTTTTTTCGTTTGATCTCCTGGAATGAGTAAACTTTTGAAGAGCCAAGCGGTGGGTTTACCGAAGACTAAAAAGTAACAGGGAAAAACATATGACGAAACATGCTGGGTCCGTACATGCATATCTAAGCAAAGCAAAAAAATAGTAAAAGTAATGATGAGGAAAGTGGTAACAAGCAGAAAAAAGCAAGACTTATAATCGACAATGAAAATCAAGACCCGTTTCAGTTTGTGAGTGTTTGATTGTGATCTGCAAGATACTTTGTTCCTCCTTATATCTTTAAATAAGTACGAAACATGATTTTCTTTCATTTAAATTCATAATAAGCTAATTTGAAGGGTGTAAACGGCGGCAGTTTTACGGTCGATCCCGGGCGGCACTTAGCCTCGCTGCACCACTGGCTATGAGGATGGATATTAATTTTTAAAGCTTGTTATCGTCTGTTAACAGGGATACATTTGTCGCAATCTTTCCATAGCTGCGGCATTGATGGCGTATCTCAATTCAGCTCTCAATCCATATCTATACAGCTTTTTGGGGAACAGCTTTCAAAAGCGATGGTTGTAAGTACTGCAGCATGTTCATACTTGTTTTTGCTTCCATATATTTTGGTTGATTTAAAGTTAATATTGCAACCTTTCACCACATGTAAGTTACACGTAGATCATTTTTGAATGTTTCAAATGAAGCCATACGTCATGGTCCATGTCTGTAATGGATCATATTAATTATACGCCTGGGTTTCACAATTCCTTTCTGAGAGATTAAGTTACTTTTGCTTCCTTTTTAGCACAAACACCTTCAATTGTTTTTCTTTTGTGGCTTATTTTACACGAAACCCAGGCCAAATCAATTGCAACACGCTGTAACCACGCAGTAAATTTGCAGCCAAGTCGAACAAGTTGTGCATATTTTCTTGCACAACTCTGTTCCTGGGAAAGATTCGGCAGCTGCATTTATTTTCAAACCATTTTGTTTGATATCGCACAACTTCACCAATGGCAAGATAAGGAAATCTATACGACGTTTCAATAAAATAACTGCAAACTTTTGTCAAATCAGAGTCTAAGCCAGGGGTAGGGTAAGTACGGCCTTTAGACTTCGCGCTCCCTCTCTGACGAGTTTATGTGACCTTCTAATAATTTGCTCGCTTGCAAATGTATTTTCTTTGTTTGATCGTTTTTCACATTTTTTGCTGTAGTGCATATTCGGGTCTAGTGCAGAATAGTTTGTCCCATCAAAAAAACGGTCCAAACCTAATACCGCCACCGAGGTGTGAATGGTGTGGCGGTGGTCACATCGCCCTGAATTGTCAGCGCGAGGTCGCTGGGAAAGTGAGATTTTAAGAGGACAATAACAACATTATAGCGGTAGAATGAACCTGGTTGAGCGGGAATCTCTATTGCGACTTGCTACTACGCCTATATATGTTAGTGTTCCTGTACGTTAGTGTTCCTCAGCTCATGATTAATGAGATTTGTTAGTCTTGTTTAGAGCTATCCTGTTCTGTCCGTTGTTTGGCTGTCGCACGCTTAAATGCAGTTTTGCTCCGATACCAAACGTATTTGATAAAAAGCTATAAACCACCTACATTTTTAATGATTTATCTTTCGTAAAAATTTTGCCTATATCTATTACTTAAGTTACTGAAAAGGGCGCACATTTAAACTTTGCTATGGGCGCCATTTTGCATAGATATGCCACTGTCTATTAGATATGTTGGGAGCCAGAGCTCAGAGTAGCTGAACTCCATGTAACTGGGGAACTGATTCAGCAAAATATCAATCTGTGTTGAATGAGTCATGCAATCATGCCTGAGCAATACTACCCAGAACCTTCCTCACTTTAGAAACCGTCCTCACTTCTGGAAGCTTCCTAATTGAAGTTATATAACATATTGTTGAATTTGTCTTCGCTATGGACTGGCAAAGTTTTTTAATAAATTTCTCGAAAATGCATGTATGTTCATCCAGCTTGACAGTTTGCTTGTGGAATACGGCGCTATATTTCAAAAGGATCGCTCACTGACATTAACCAAGACATTAAATCGCGCTATCTTAATTCAAGTGTGTTCAACAACCTCATAACGCTCATGGCTGCACATCATACTCCAAGAAAAGTTTTGAAGTAGATTTTGGAAATATTCAAAGTATAAGGTTTCAAGGAAGAAACTCCATTAAACTATCAAACAGGCTGGAAAACTCTACGGGAACTTGCAAAAATATCACCATATTAAGAATTGTTTTACGAGATATTTTGCAGATATTTTCCCAGAAATATTATTACGTCACCTTTCGACTAAAATTGGTAATGAAAAAGTTGCCGTATTGGTAACCAACAAGAATTAGACTATAGGATGTAAGAGATGTAACGTTTCAAATTTTTGAAAAATGTTTGCTTTTTTGTTACTTAGACCGTTTCGTTGCATTCGCTCAGATGAGACCAACAAAAGTTTTATAAACAGAAACAACGGCGAGATGCGTCACCTTCGACTTGTATTCGTTTTTTGCAGATGTCACTTAACATTGTTTATTAAAAGAGCATCTGCAGCAGCCTCTTGTCATCGTTGGTTGTGATGCGTCCGAATATATGATGCGCCACTGCAACGTGCATTTCTGTTCCGCGCTACAGTGTTTCACGTTTTGTTTTTGCTCTGTGCATAGTTTATATTGCGTTGGAATGCCATGCTTCAAGTGTCGCTAGTTTTTTTGTTTTTTTTGCTGTTCACGTATAAACTCTTTTCTATGGTATTTCGGTTACAGACTAAGTACATATTTTTAAAATGTACCATTTATCAGTAGGATTACCAAACAAAACTTTTTCAAAAATTTCGAACAAATCAGCTCGACAATTTTCACATTACAGTAATTACCTTTTCAATAATATCCCGCTGAAGCCAAAAATTTTGCTTTTATTAACACGCAACGAACGTTTTACAATTGTAATGCTTCGTTCTTCTTGACTTGAGAAAACCGTTTCTGGATAGGAATTTGATACCGCTTGAGTTTTGTAATTTGATTAGTTGTGTTAAATTCCGCAAAGTAAAAACTGTCTAAATCCAAGCAAAAGTCAGGCATGCCTGCGTTATTATCTGGGACGTGCGGCACACTAGCACCCTTAATTGTTACGAAATCATTTTCATGACCCCCGTAACAAGTTTAAATATATGCCTAAACCTGATCAATAAAAAATGTATGTATAACCAATTTTTGGTATGAAAACCATACAAGAAACTGAAAAACAAAGCATTTGATTTCTGGAATTACTTTCGCAACATCTTTTTAATGGATGGAACATTATTTTCACAGTGCTGCTACAGACACAGTGCGAAAAAGCGTGAGAGGTCGTATGAGTACCGCAGGCAGCGTGACTGGAATGAAATACTCGAAAGCAAAGCGAAACGATGCCAATTCAAGTAGCGCTGCAACTTCGGAGACCAACGTGCACAGGTTTTCAACGTGATAAAAAAGAATTGTGAGAATGTCAGTACGCGATAGAACGATTTGTGCAACAGCTGTGTGGCAGAAGATGTACCGCGTATGATTTTTGCAGCACAAATTCACTACGCATACGCTTTGAAAATCAGGGGAAGACATAAATTTGAGCAAAAAATGATTTTGTTGACTTTACTATATTTAAGAAAATAAAACCACGTTCTGCACATCCACAAATTGAAGTATTTGAAGTTATAAGAAGATATGAATTGCATTTTTCTTGTTTGGGCAATAATTTTAACCGCCGAAACTCACTGCAATGAAGAAAAGCTGTGGGACACCAATTCTGAAAGGCTAGCACCACAATAATAATAGCGATTAGTGACTAGAGAGGCGATATCGCAGCGGTAGAGGTAGCGTCCGCCTCTCAATCGGAAGTTTGGGCGTTCGAACCACGGCTATCTGAGTGAACAGGCGTAGCTCCTTGGAGATAAGTATTCAACTCAATCCGTCCTGCAACAAGTTTTCATCACCAACATCGAATTAGAAACTGAAAGCAAAAGTGATTGCTATTCGGTACGTTAGTAAAGAAAAAAAGTAATTACATGACGTATGAACAATCACTACACAAAACTTTCGCTTTTTGTTCCAAGGAAATACTGTTGGGAAAGTAATATTAATGTGGCCAAAAATGCACGCGCATGACCTTTGAATAAAGTAGAAAAAAAATTTTGTAACTGCAAATAATTTAACGCATTGACGCAGAGCCTCAATTTAAGATTTTTACACTGCAGATACGGAAGCAGGACCAAAACACGTTTGAATTCAGAATCGAAAAGTTCTGGTAACTGCACAGCATCGATGGCTGAATCCAACCAAAACGATTCGATGGCTGTTTCTTTCTGTCGCGATGAGGCTGTGAAGTTCAACACATAAGAAGCGTCATCAACAATGAATTGAAATATGAGGTTTGGGGTTAACTGCCAAAAGTTAATCTGAAAATCCGACATCCTGGAGTGTTTACTCAAAACTTTGAAGCAATTGTAGTTTTTTGTCATCACGTTGAAAATAAACTTAGTGCCAAGTTTTTTGATTAAATATTTCGATGATGCTGTGAACTTCATTCGATACAAGTTGGCGAAGCAGTTTGAGTTTCACGTGATATATTTTTGCATTATATTTCTGCTGTATCATTTTGTAAAAAAAACAATCGTGCACCTGTGGTTATTTTTTTCCGGTTTTTGTTGTTGTTCAATATTCTCTAAAATGTTGGTGTAAGCTCTTGCTTACAAATTAACTATAGAATGGGTTTGATGTTTATTGAAGTAAATGACATTTTTATGTGGCTAGTACAAGTCGGTTTACAAATCATTGCGCAGAATTGTAGGTTACGATTTTCAGTTTTGAAGGTTGATTTTTTTAATTTTTGCACTACCTCGTGAAATTCATGCGTTTGTGACCGCACAAATCCATCACGGGTGCACCTTATGTCACTACTGCCCGTCTTTGGGATACAAAAACATTGCGCGTAAAAAGGTGATCATTTCCTGGAATGCTCGAGTGCCTCAAACCTACCGATGCGAAATCAGCCTGCGAATGATCACGCTGTCTGATTACGCACGGGAGCAAACAAAAATGATGGTATTTCCTGTTAATGCAAAAGATTACTACAGTAAGATTAAAAATGGTTTGGTCGTGAGGCTGTTGGATTACGCAGTAATTCCCAATCCGTCCCGCGTAATTCCCAAAGCCAACTTCACAACATGCAAGACAACAGCAACCCAATCGAAATCATTTTTTGTATATTTTAGTGGATTTTTTGCTTATCAAAAACAAATCTCAGTTTGGCATTTTCTACTTTTGTCTTCGGCAACCACGGGAATACCGGTGAACATATTTACGAAAGAGTTTCGTTTATAAACACTATACGTTTGACGACTGCAAAACTTCATGAATGAATAATACTATATCGCGGCAATACTAAAAAGATGATCATATTTACGGGCGTCGGAAAGAGGACCAAGCTCACCCTGGATTTTCAAATTTGATATTTTCCTATTAATTTTTTAGTGGAAAAATGTTTGTCTCTTAGTTTCGAGTTGGTAAATTGACATCGCACCACTGTTGGCCACCTAAAAATCCTCCCAATGCCCATAATCATGCTACACGTCACTCGAGTATAGTTTCTCGAGTATACCCATCAATGCTTTCAATGTTTCTGCCTTGGATTGAAACGAATCAAGCAAATGCACATCGTCTAAAGCAATGGTTCCCAAACTGGGGGTAAATTACCCCCTGGAGATAATATGCGATTCTTTAGGGGTAATGCGGAACCAAAACTACAATGTTGTTCTATATTATGAGCGATCATTGCGAAATATTGTGGGTAATAAGACATAATCGCTACCTTGAGTTGGGTAACTGCTCGAACAGTTTGGGAACCAATGGTTCTAAAGGTCTTAAACATTTTGGTTTAACCTGCATTTACAGGCGCTGTTTGCAGTAGATGCTGTGAAATCATAAACAAAACTACAAAGAGAAATCAAATAAGGAAGTAAGAAAAACGAATGAAATGCTTCTCAGCAACACAATTGATTATTTATGTGACATCTATAAATGCACAACGTGCTTGCAACCTTTGTAGGAGAGAGTGATCAATCAGGATATGTGTCTTACAATGCACGGATAATTCACAACGTTTCAATCTCACTTGCACGATTTTGTTTCACTTTCAAGTAAAAAGTAAGTCGTACAGTAAGCAACTCTGTAAAACACAAGGTCAAGTGGCGAACGTTTGGACAAAGTTTTGATTTTGAACAAAATAAAGAAGTAAATCAAAGTTTTTTAATTCCGAGGTTTCGAATCTGGTTTGTATTTCAGAAAATATAAAATGTTCGTCATCACACGCAGTATATGAGCGGAAAACTTTGTAATATCTGAAAAGTTAGAAAAAATCAAACATACCTTGTTCAACATTCACGCCGTAACATGTTGTTAGTGTTCCCAAGAGGTTCTCGTGCCGTTTGCAATTGTATCAAGCAGAGATTTTGTTGTGAAAAATGAAATAGTCTTTGAAACCGTTGTCGACTTTTTCGTGTGTCTTCTTTTCTATAACAAGCAGCAACGTGAGCATTTTTAATCCCGCTGATCACGTTATGCTCTTCTGCTGTGAACTTCGAAATGTCTTCACTGTCCAATGTGTCCATGTCTTGGAGCATGAACTGTAAAATCATATTGTACGCTGTTGCCTTTTCGTATTGCCACACTGAGGCTTCTTCGTTCAGCAAAAGTTGGTAACCTCATGTATAGTCGCAATCATATTATCAACAAATCAAGTTCGTCGGTGTCTGCTTTAAATGAGTTCGGATGTTTCGAACCCAAAGGTGTTGCAGCAGGGGTAAAGACTTGTGAATATATTGAGTGTGAAAACATAAGTTTGTTGTGTTTGTGATCTTATGAGTTCTGCAAATCTGAACATTAAATCATTTAGTAATTTTTTTTTGTGCAACCAGTGGCATAAATCAGGGGGGGCAAGAGGGACATCTGCCGCCGGGCGCAGCATCTTGGGGGCACCAAATTGATGTCGGAATGTTACGTAATATTTTCAAAAATCAGCGGATGCTAAAAATTACGACTTGTGAAATCTCATCAAGATCACCAAGGTTCGCAAAGCGAGCAGTTGCGGACATTCTTGACGTTTTACGGAGGAGAGGTTCAGTCTCCAGCAATCAGCGCTCGCATATGATTTGACTCACGACTGCGTCACAATGCTTTCAGTAGCTAACGCCAGGGTTGCGAACTTTACGACTTCGCTCTCATTCTGTAGCTACGTCACAATCGGACAAAAATCCAGCATTCACACTCACAGTAGATGTAGTATGCTACTGTCTATGGAAAGAGATCCCTTCTGAGCAACGAATCAGACGCTAAGATTTTACAGAGTATATATTTCGCCTACGATGTAGGCATCATCAGCTCGTATTCAAATAGAATAGTATGCTACTGCGCATGCTTTTAGAGCAGCTATGAAACTTACAGTATGTTGTTACGACAACAGGTTTGATGTTGAGAAAAATTTTAAGCTTCATTAGTGTGACAAACTTCATGTTGAAATGGATTTGGTATGGTTCATACCAAAGACCAGGACCTAAGAGAGAATTTTACCAGGGGTACGAAGACTGGTAGGGTCATCCCAAAAACCACGGCCTCAGAGAAAGTCTACCAGGGTACAAATAACCGATGCCGTGCCCCCGAGCTTCTGGGACCCTTGTCGAAACTTGTATAGTATAGCTTGTTTGAATTGTAATCAGTAGGGCAACCAAAAGTCAAAATTGCTCTGTCTTTTTTAAAGTTTATGAAACGTTCACGAACCAAATTTCACGCTCATACCATGAGGGAATCCCAAGTTATTAGGTCAAAAAAGTCAAAATTTATCATTAGGTTAAAATTAATCGTTTGGTCAAACTTTTTTTGTAGCACAGTTTTTTTCTCTCTATCGATGTTTTCTTGAAACTACACCAGAAGATATTGATATGCGTTTGTAAGTTTAGTTACAATTCTGCAATAATGATGGGTTTGTTGTGATTTCTGACGTAAGAATGTTAATTTTCCCACTACTCAGGGCTGGCGCTACCATTAGATGAACTAGGCGGCTGCCTAGGGCGCTGGGCCAAAGGGGGCGCCATAAAATAGAATTGTATGGTTCAGAAAGTGACGAACGAACGTCAAAAGTAAAATGAAGATGATGAAAGTGAATGAAACACACGATCACGCAGTTTATGAGAAGTTAAGGTACTACACTATTTCAGGTTTGTTGAAGAAGGGTTATTATTTTTCCGATTAATTTCAATTTTACATATACTAGGCAAGCTATGTCGTAATTTGGTATAAATTTTATTGATGTAAAACACTTTTTCTAATGTTCAAAACGTCCTTTATATTTCCGTAATGTCTGTGATGAGCAGGGTGAGGATCTTTGCATAGGAGGGGTGGGCGCTGGAAAAGATTTTGCCCAGGGTGCTCACAAGCCTATCAATGGTAAGGTTGCCAGACGTCCAAACAATTGTGAAATTGTTCATTATTGAACTGTTGATTACAATGAACATTCAAGAATAAACAGTGTAATTGAACAGAATAACGTGTAGATTTGTTCCACCTATACACTTGCGTAGTAAAAGTAAACTATTCAAGAACAGTTGTGTCGTCATAATAAGTACTGTTTGATTTTCAGTTTCGTACATCAACGGTTCTTAAATTTTTTTTCGTTGCGACGCCTTTGGAAAAAATATCTGGAATTACGACCCATCAGCAATAAGAATTTAATAAATACACATGCATAAGAATTAAGGTATTGTTTATTGATGAAACAACTTAAAGGAATATGCATCATGTACTACAGTAACATGATGTGTGGGCTTGCTTATTTTCACGACTTAGTCGTATCTTGGATTAATTTTTTTAACTGCCACCAGCATTTAGCCTACCTCTCAAAGGCTTATTCGGTATGAATATTTGATTTTGATCACGTCATGGCAGAAAATCTTGCTCCGCATAAATACGACGTAGCGAATGGGATAGCCATTCGTAGCCCTTTTTTATTCAGAGCTAGGTATTCGTCATTCAATGAAATCCAAAAATTTGTCGGCTTTCCTCAATTACACTTTCTTTTCAGGGAACCATCGCAGGTAAGGTCAATATAGTATTCTTTTTTGTTAGAGTTAGCGATAGAGTTGGGACAAAAGGATCACGGTTTCATTCATAGCTTGATAAATTATCCGGAAGGTATTGAGTATATTTCAACTTGAGCTTAAATAGACATTGCAAAAATATACTGTACTTCGTAAATTTGAAGGCAGCATCATCCATTTATTTTCAAGCAAATCATTAGATAACGGTATCAACTCTAACTGTTGGGTAGCTCCGTTAACCATCATACTTACAAGATCGATTGCAGCAGGCAGTATTAGTTCTTCAGAAATGGTGTGAAGCTTTTTAGACTTAGCAATTCTATGCACAGCTTGGTAGCCTAGTATGCTACTAACGCAGGGGTTCTCAACCTGCGGTCCATGAACCCCTAAGGGGTCCGTGAATGTGCTCTAAGGGGTCTGCTTGATTGGTCACAATCGCGGTTATATATGCACCACGACTACTCTAGAAAAAGGGAACGTCGTTTTTGTGACCCAATCATACACAATGATTATGTCGTAATAGAGTGAACCCAAAACCGTACACGTGCAGGCTGAATTTTGCGCTTCAGAAATATTTAAAGGGTTGATAGCCAGGCAAGGTAAATAAATTAGAAATTTTAGCCATTCTGACAAGGTCATAAAAGAGGAAGTACAGTGAAAACTGTGTAGCTTTTGGTTTTACCTTCATTACTGATAATGATGGCAGTGAAAGACCGCAGTGTTTTCTGTGTGGGAAAGTCCTTGCCGATGCAAGTTTGAAACCAGCAAAACTGAAGGAAGACCTCACATCTATTCATCTTAAAAATGCGCTGGATTGTGTTTAATCTTTTCGTTGTAAGAAGGCTCGATTTGAGAAAGGTGGGACTTTGCCAAAGTTCGGATTCATCAAGACACAGAAGCCTTGCCTCGAAGCATCGTATAAGGTTGCTAACCGCATTGCCAAGGAAAAGAAACCACATACGATCGGACAGACATTGCTAAAAACGTGTGCCTTGGACATGACTGAGATGGTTTGTGGCACAGAACATTTGACGAAACTTGAGGCCGATCATTTGTCAAATGACACCATCAACTCCAGAATTACTGACATTTCTAATAATATTCTGGAACAAGTAATGGAGGAACTGAAAGCTTCACCATTTCCATTTAGCATTCAACTGGTTGAAAGCACAGATGTCTCTCAATGTGCGCAACTTCTTGCATATGTTGATATATGCACGCCGATGCAATTAAAGAAGAATTCCTATTTTGCAAGCTTCTTTCTGAAACTACTAAGGCTGCAGATATATTACAGATGGTAAATCCTTTCTTTGCGAATCAAGACTTCAACTGGAAGAGAAATATTGGTAGTTTATGTACCGACGGAGGGTCTGCAATGCTTGGTAAAACCTCAGGATTTGCCACTTTGGTAAAGAAAGGAGCTCCTCACATTATTGTGACTCATTGCTTTTTGCATCGACATGCATTGGCATCAAAAACTCTATCATCAGCTTTACAAGATATATTGTCTACTTCTGTGAAGGTCGTCAACTTCAGAGCTTAAGCTTTGACTTTGAACCATCGTATATTCAAACAGCTTTATCAAGAAATGGGTGCTAAACATGGAAGTTCTTTTCAGCCGCATGTCAAGATTGTAGTGCATGAAACGAGAGGAAAAAAACTCCAAAATTTTTACCAGCTGGTTGTAAATATGCTTTTTGATTTGTGTGAAAAAGTTATGCACGCACGTTCAATTGCTTGGCGTTGTTGCGATGGTAAAGGACGAGCGGCAAGTGTGCAATGTGAGCTATTGTTGGCAGCAACTTTTATTGTCCTCTGTTGAACTCTAAATCTCCATTGATATTTATTGTTGGGAAGCAGCAAAAAGATCACAAGCCGCGATCACTGAATTACTGTTTTTTCGCAAATCAACGGGTGTTATTCTTCGCGATGCCCTTCCTGCCTCACAAAGGCTTTGCGCTCACGGGCCGTTTTAAGACTGCCAAGTGTGAATGTTTGTGAAGCAGCGCGCATTGCCAAGTGCGAATGTTTGTGAAGCAGGGCTAATTGCCAAGTGCGAATGTTTGTGAAGCAGCCGACCAGGCGGCTCCAGCAGTTACTTGCTGTTGCATATAAAACAATTTTGCAGCAGCTGAAACCGTCAACTCTCTACATGATGTTCCA
>JGI24021J15306_10001624_pt1 | contig 22543 bp, 15 predicted proteins | sample Ectturendosymbi1_FD_15306 | JGI IMG/M metagenome (IMG submission 15306) | reverse complement strand
TATTGCTATGCACAGAAGATGATAACAGTTGTTATCGAAACGTTTGCAAGATGTCAGTTGCATCGTTTGCTTTGGCCGTAGTATTTATTATAACAGGTCCTGTGTAACTGAAATCAGAGCATTTAGAGAGTAGACATAAATGTGAGCTAAGCAGCTGGAAGCAAACATATACAATGCCTTATTTTCGTCTTACTGAATGAAAAATAGCAGAAACAACTCCAAGCATTTTCATTTGATATATTATGGAAAAAGTGATGCTGTGTTACTTGGAACTTTCCTACAACTTATTTTGAAAGATGGACAAAAGGATAAAATTAGTCCATTTCATCTTCACAGAAAAGAATAAAAGAAAACCTTTTGCACCTGCATTAACCTTTTTGCAATGCTTGAAGTTATTGTAATGCTCTTTGACCAACATTTCCCATAGGAGTATTAGCTTTGTGTTACTGTAGGGCAATAAAAGTTTGTGCAAGAAGGTGTTATCACAAAGAGGGTAAAAATCTTTGAAAGAGGTACAGCACGTGAATTGTTACAATTGAAACTTATCGGAGACAAAAATGCAACTATGTCTCAGACTTTTTGTTATGACATTTGAAAATGTCAACCATGCCATTGCTTCTCTGCGTAGAGTTTACAAGTTTTGGCAAATGAAACATTTTTATACTAGATTCATGCGTAAACTCATGAAGAGATTTCGGAATTTGTAAGCAGATTAGGAACTTTAACAAAATTCACCTGGGAAAGAGAAAAATTCTGGTGAAGTTGGTTTGCAATATGGCAAAAATGTTACTTTGATTTGTGCTCTGCAGCAAACTTAACGCAAATGCTAACTGACAAGAAAATTAGTTTTGATTATAGAAGATAATTATCTTCCGATTTAATCGGCACGCCTGTGCATCTAAATAGAGCAACTCGAAACTTTCAACGAAGGATGTTTCTTGGCAAGTTTTCCGGTCAGGTCACACACAAAGCTTAGAAAACTGCACTTGGCGGCCTGTACAGCTTTGCGCTCGGCGGTGATGGGTGGGTGCAAGGGAGAGGTTTAAGTGTGGTGCTGCCACTGGCTCGCATTCATGACAAAAATGGTCCCAGCGCAAACAAGCCGAGATGAACGCTGCTGGCCACTTGCGCATCTCCAAAACAAGTGAAAATAGAGTACAATGAAGCTGAATTGAGGAAATCTATTTAAAAAACATTGACCACTTCAAGCTTTCCCGGAAAGTGCAGCTACCATCCATTAACTTGCGAGTTTTGACACCCATGTGTCACAAATATTTAACGTTCTCCGTTGAAAAATTTATGCAGAGAAAGTTTCTTCAAATCGAACTTTATTTGATGTGGTAGTAAGCACAGTTTGAGACGAGTTTACATTAAAGCACCAGACAGAGAAGCAGCAAGTAACAAGCATAAAATACAACTGAGGTTCCTGTGTCAAAACTTCCATGGATTCGTTTGAAGTCTGAAACATCTGTTCCAAAAATGTTGTTGATAAGCTTCAACAACAGAAGATTTTTGCAATCAACTTAGAAAATCCAGATGAAAGAAATTCGAAAATGCCTGTGCACCACTTATCGAACTTGATCAGTAAGAGAAGTAGGTCCTTCGACAAAAATGTGAAAAGTATATTTATACGGACATGTTATAGTCAGAACCGTCGCCAGAAAGCTTTCAATAGGGGGGCTTTACAGTTCTGCGGGGGTCTTTGCGTTTGTGCGTGGGGGCGTGACATTATAAAATTAACTTAGGTTAATGGGTTTTGCAGATCACATACAAACTATCAAATTCAATTTGGTATATCGCGGTGCGGCACCTGCAGGAGTTCTCGCAACACAGCGGTTGAGAGCCTCTGTGCTGTACTATAATTGCTTCAGCATAGTGCAGCAAAAGCGACTTGCTGCTGCTGCCATGCAACTGACAAATCTGAAGCTAAGGTAAAAGAATGCACACAACTTCAAAAATGAGCCAAAGAAAACGCGTTTCATGAGTGCGTAGGATCAATACGATGCTGTAATGTGCAAAAGATTGTTTGCTGCGAAAAATTTGAAAAGGCCCATGAAAAATTAAATTTTCAACGGATTAAAAATGTTTGTGAAGATTTAATGACGTCGACACGAGATTTTCCATCCAAAAGTATGGAGGTGAAGTTAAGGTTCTTTTATATCGGTCAGAGGACAAGGAACTTTTGTAATACCCCAGAACCTTGCGAGGTTCATATGCCTTTAATAGCAACAAACGCAAAGAATTCAGTATGCCTTAGGTGGCAGTTTCCCAGGTACCGATTGTTCTAGTTGACAGTTATATATCTTAAGTAACGGTTGTCTGTGTGGCAGTCGTCCTCCAGTGAGTGGCAGTTGTCCTGGGTGGCATTTGTCTTAGGTGGCAACTGTGTTAGGCGGAAGTCGTCTTGACCTGGGTGGCGATTGTCCTAAGTGGTAGTTGTCTGGGTGGCTGTTGTCCTAGAACCCAAAAAATACCTCAGTTCTCTTTACGTTTCGTTCTTTGAAAGGGGGTAGCTTTTTCTACAAAGCAAAATTTTGTTTCATCTCATCCTTCTTTTGTGTGTTGGAAATAACACTTTTACAATAAAAGCAACAATGCATGTTATATAAGATGTACATTGATATAAAACGGGAATGCGTCAAAATGACCCATTTTGACTCCTAATATAAAAAAAATATTTTGAACTATTAAGGTTAAAAATGTGATGATATATTTTAGAGAAGTTCGTACCTGGTGAGAATATGCGTGAAACCTTGATTGCACCTTACATTCAAATCCTAAATCTACCAGTGTGTTTATGGCAAGCTACGTGTGCGCAGCGGCAGATATTTCATACATTTTCCATTTAACCTAAAGTCCTGTTTGCAGCTCGGTCGATCCAACTCTGTCGAACCCGAGTGATGGCTTGTTTTTCATTCGTTCATATGTGAAGGCCAACAAGCGCCGCATCAGCTTCAGTGTGTGAGACAGAGATTTGTCTTTGGTAGTAATTTTACGTTGGTTTCTGGTTTCAGGTTTCTGAACAAAACAATGACAATACGTCTACCTTATATCTTTAAGCCAAAGCTTCCGAGTTTAAAATACTTTTGCAGTACATGGAGTGTGTATGAAGCATATTTTCCACTTCAAATTCTTTGTGTTTTTTTGTCATTGATTTGTCCGATCCAGCATAGGGGTCTTTACCTGAGTCATAGTTTCAAGTCAAGGATCCCACGAAGTGGTTGTTGAAGTGCATGAATTGCGTTTGAAAGAACATAAACAAGATGTGATACTCGATTTTCATTTTAAAGTTTTCGATGAAACGCAAGCAGCAGGCGATGAGAGGCGCTGAGTTCTCTTTTGACGTTGGTACAATAAAAAGTAATGCAACAAAAACGGGTAAACAAAATAAAAGGTTTTTAGGCTGAAGTACATCGTTATGACACAAATTTTTGATTTGCATAGCCCATTCCAACATTATGAAATTGCGTAACCTGCAATCACGGCCGGCCCTAAAAAGTGCGGGGCTCCATGCAAAACCTAAAACAATGGTGTTACGATGTCATCGTGCTCAATCAAATGTGGTACGACCTTTTCAAATGAAGATGTTTTAGCAACTTTGGTACACGAAAAGCGGAAGTGCTAAATAGCCTTATAATGAAAATCACGGCCAAAGAAAACGATACAAACGACATATTGCGAACGTTTCTATAACCCCTGTTATCATCATCAGTGCATTGAAAATTGAACTGCAGTGATCATGCTGTAGGTTTTTATTGGTCATTCAGGAGAAAAGCGCTGAAAAAAACGTAAAACGCAAAGAGCTGTTTCGGTAGTGACGCAGTAGCGCGAAGCTTACGTAGTCACATTGCTCAGCTGGATACGCGCCAATGGTGATGGCGCGTGACGTCATAAGTGAGGCATGAAGCCCTGTTACGAGTTAAAAATGCATAAAGGCATCGATGGGATGTTTGCATTCAGCTCTGATTTCTGTTCTTGAATCAATGAAGATTCAAGAATCTGTAGCCGTCGCCAACTGTTGTCACTGCCAATGACCTCAGGGTTGTGAAAGTCAACCCGATGATCTGAGTTGGCTTGCAAGTGTCTGCATACTGAAGAGCTTAGTTTAACCGTCGTTTTTATCGACAGATCGATGGCGTTGCTATGAGCTCACCTATAGCACCGCTCATGGCTGACGTATGCATGAACTACGTTGTAGATCAGGCCTTGGTGGTGACATCACCGGAGTGTCGACCAGACCTGCTTTGCCGTTACGTAGATGACTTGTTTTTACTATTTCCTAACCAAGATTTTCTCAAAAGGTTCTTTACCACTATTAATTCCATTCGCAGGAAGATTGTCTTTACCAAGGAGCTAGAAATTAGAAATTGCTTCCACTTTCTTGATGTTTTAATTGAGAAAACATCAACAGGTTTTATTACTTCTACCTACAGGAAACCCACGCATGCAGGTCTCTACTCAAAATGATCGAGTTTCGGTCCGTTGCACAGGAAATGAAACTTTGTCAACTCTCTACTCCGCCGCGCTAATGACATTGCCAGTGCCTACCAACTGGTGCACACGGAATTTATGAATATGAAGCGAATGTTGTCTCGCAACGGGTACCCCAGCAATTTTTGGACCGTTGCATTCATCAACTCTTAAACAGAAAACACGGTGTCAGGCAACAACATGATGCACCGGCTGAACCCTCTCCTTCACCCAAATGTATTTCATAACAACTACAGTATTTGGGTTCAGTATCCAATAACATACGACAGGAACTCAGCAGCTTTATTAGACACAAGGCTGTAGTAAACGTGAAGCTACGTTGTTTTCAAAGTACTCGAAAGCTTCAACGCTGGTTCTCGATTAAAGACTGACGAGCTTTGTACTGAACCGGTTTAATGTTGTGTACAAGCATACGTGCTCATGCGGTGCCTCCTTCATCGGGCAAACGCAACCTAATTTAATAAATCGTATAGAAGAGCATCGAACGTCACTAAGCTTTTCAGTATGCAGACACTTGCAAGCCAACCGAGATCATCTTTCACAACCCTGTTGACTTTCACAACCCTGAGGTCATTGGCAGTGACAACAATTGGCGACGGCTACAGATTCTTGAATCTTTGTTGATTCAAGAACACAAGCCAGAGCTGAATGCAAACATCCCATCGATGCATTTATGCATTTTTAACTTGTAACAGGGCTTCATGCCTCACTCATGACGTCACGCGCCATCACCATTGGCGCGTATCCAGCTGAGTCATGTGACTGTGTATGCTTCGCGCTGCTGCGTCACTACCGAAACAGCCCTTTGCGTTTTTCATTTTTTACAGCGTTTTTCCCTGAATGACCAATAAAAACCTGCAGCATGATCACTGCAGTTCAATTTTCAATGCACTGATGATAACAACAGGAGTTATAGAAACGTTTGCAATATATCGTTTGTATCGTTTTCTTTGGCCCTAATTTTAATTATATGTTTTAGCAAAATAATTACATGAATATAACAAAGACGGCAGTTTATTGGAGTTGATCTAGGCCAATGGGTCTTAACCTGGGGTAAATTTACCCCCAAGGGTAAATTTCACCTTCCGAGGCGCTAAATTTAATGAATCATAACTTATAACAAACTGAACTTTTAGAAATTTACAAAGTATCATAAGCTATATTATTAGGCTAGATAGTTGGAGGTCAAAACCCAAAAGTACACCCAACATTGTTTTGTTTGTAGGTTGGTGAGAGGCTCCATGTCAGGCGTCACAGAACGTTGTTACGAAATAGGTTTACGGATATATCACACAAACTGGAGATGTTGCACTTTGGCATATGCTTCAGAGTTATGCATACCCATAAGTTTTCTGTTTTTAGTAGTTCATCTTTAAACATGTAGGTTACCAGATTCAATTGATCAGCTCATGCGCACAAAACTGTTCCTATTCATGACTTCATTTGGACTTTGTACGTAACAGGAGTTTGTAACTTTGTCAGAATTGAAAAATCCTCTATTGTGCAACAAATTTGACTGGTTTCACAAACAATGGTCAGACTGCAGTGCCATTTTTCTCTTTTCCTAGCATGGTATATACACCGCAGCAGGGTCGGATCCAGCCAGTAAATTTAGGGGGGATGATTTCAGTAATACTTGGTAGTCAAGTCTCAATCGCGGATTCATTACTGTAAAAGAGATGAATAAGCCTATACTTCGGCTCTGTGACAAAATAATGGACGGCAAAATGATCTTATATCGCGAATGCTTTTTTCGGAATTGTACGAAATCATGGTGGCAAAGTTACTTTCGTAGGTTTTAAGGGAGGCGATCGCACAATCTCCCCCCCTGGATCCGCCCCTGGACCGCAGACAGTGGACAGCCAGCACAGTGGAGGTCTTTTTAGCGAATGAGTTATTCATGAGTTAATAACTGAAGATTTCAACATTCTCAGTTAATATGTTGAAGATAACTAGAACCATGCCTGGACTTCGGGACGAATTTATCATGAAACAGTTGATATTCACAAACCTCTAAGGTATCTTTTGTTCCAAAGCGCTTAGTGATGGTTCCACGAAGCCGTCACACAAGTACATGAAAACCACATGTATTTGCAGACCCACTGCTCTTGATTTAGTGCTGTAGGAACTCTGCCTATATTCAAATTTCATCAGGCTTACGCACATCAAGAACTCTTCTTTCAACTCAACTGTACATGTAGTTGAGTTGAAAGAAGAGTTCTTGATGTGCGTAAGCCTAGAGACGACTAGCGAAGTGACTGATGATCAGGAAGAAATGATTCACTTCTATCAACATGATAAACTCGTGCAATCACATTTGCTCGCTGTACACAAACGGCGCTCCTATGCTCCGTGAAGTCAGGCTTTACACCACCTGTGAACAAACGCGCACTGCATATCACTTCTACTCCTTGTGTTCGTTATCGACATGCACTGGCAAGTCAGATAAGCCTTTCCAGAATACTTGAAAATAATTTTGAAACACGTAACTGAAAGTGTGAATTTTATCAGGCCACGGGATTGTCTTTTCAAACTGCTTTTTAAAGATGATTTGATTGATCTTCAATGTTAATGAATGCTTCATTCCAAATTCAAATCTTGCAACTGTGACTTTTCTCAATTTTGGGGTGGATTGGGCAAAGAGTTTTCTACGCTGTCTAAGCGCGCATGTGAAGTTATTATACCTTTTCAAGATACTTACCTGTGTGAGGCAGGGTTCTCCTCAAAATCTATAAAACAAAACAGCGACATCGATTGATTCCCAAAGATGACATGAGAGCAGGGCCGGCGTTAGCAAGAGCGGGGCCCTATTTGAAACACTTTTGCGGGGCCCCACTCAGTGGTGTTTAGATTTTTTTGGGGGGGGGGGACGGCGTATGATAGAAATCGGTGATGTTACAAAGCGAGGCCTGAAAGGTTGACGCCAAGACCACTGCATATTTTACACGTGGAGAATGGTTACAATAAAAAGCACCCAACAGATCACCGATTAAAGGAGTACAAACCGCTTATCAGAGCAGCTTTTGAATATCCCGGAGAAGGTTAAAAATTATTTTCTCCATTAACACTAAAGAAATATATGATGTGATTGTAGACGTATCAATACGTTTAAACCTACTTTTCAATTTCACAAAACAGGCAAGTACTGTAATGGCCTCAAACTTCCACAAACGTTTTTCTATTTTCCACCTTTTCAGACTTTTTGCAACTTTAATTGTTAGGCTATATCTCAGAAATTACAAGGCCAGTCGGTGAGATTGATGCCATAACCTTTGTTTCAGTAGTGTTTCATGATGAAATTTTCACCACAAGAATATCATGAGACTTACTTCACTTGAACGAAATTGTCACTTTTTTTTGCAAATAGCTTAACTGTTATTAATTTTCTGATACTATTTAAGGAACCGTTATTTTTTGCACACCTGAAATAGTCATTCATAATTAGAACTAAGTTTATTTCAAACGTTTACGCCAATCTCAGGTTGCTTCATTAAATCTTTACGAGAGGTAAAATGAACAACGCTATTGAAAGACTAACCAAGCAGCACACATTTGCAATTACGAACTAAACGTTACCTTTAGAAAAAGCGTAGTAGTAAATACTGAAATATCAACATTCAACAACTGTCGAACCGTATTTTGTAGCAACTATTGAAAATAACCTGCCAAATACGAAACGCTTTTTTAAATGAAACAGAAAACAGCTGAAAAACGGAATCCCTCTCTGCCTTAGCGAAGTGCTAGTGAAAAACACTCGGCTACTCACCACTGAAAGCAATGACCATTCTTACTATAGAGCTTTGATGAGGGCGTTAAAAACCGCGCAGTTCACTTGGATTTTAGTTGGCAACGTATCCTATGCTTACAAAATACTGTGAGACCCTCCAGAGTTTTCTTAAGTTCTGACCTTGCTCACTGCAGAGACTTATCCAGAGACCGCAACTATATCCTCTGAATACCGAGATGTTTGTTAATCAAGGTTTCGGTGTACTTTGATTGTGATATTAAAGCGAGTTTATACTGTAGTGTATTTTGAGAGACCGTTGGAAAAATTTGATAATCGTTTTGGTCTCTCAAAATAACATAAAAAACACTGGGCGCCGCGCCAGCACTATAAACAAGAAGCTTCGATAGAAAGTGTAAGTTTTCGTTGGTTGGTAGGCGAAGCGCGGGGCTGCTTGGGCGCGGGGCCCGATTAGACGAAATCGGTCAAATCAGCTTAATACCGGCCCTGCGTGAAAGTATCACTTTCAACCACTGTTTTCACAATGTCAGATATTGTGCGTAGAAAACAAGCACAAAAGTATCACTGAGTGACTGACTGGTTGAAAGTGTTTGTCTTTTTTCAATAGAAAAAAAATGAAACAGGGATGGCTGTATGTTCTTTCTTCCTAACGTTTTACCCCTTGACTCAGTGATATTCCGGTTCGTATCAAACTGTTTTGAGAAGTTCAACAACCTCAGCAAACCATATCTTAAAAGTATGCATGCTTGCTTGTAAGAGCATTTTATTAAAGTTTCATCTCAGATAGTGACAATGTTTCGTACAGGCTTTACCCTAAAGCTGGGTATGACTTGACACACCAAACGTTGTTGGGGGTAAATTCAATTTTCTGATTTTTTCAAGGGTAAACGAGACAAAAAAGGTTAAGAACCACTGATCTAGGCTAAAAGGGCTTAAGCCTAGGGCCCCGATTTTGGGGGGGCTCCAAAAGTTTGGTAGTAAGGACAATTTCCAGCATTTCCGTAAGCAATTATATTTGTATATCTGTTTTGGTTCAACGCACGTTTTTTTAATGTGTCACCAACGAAAGATCTTTATAGAAGCGCGAAGGATTGAAGTGACTGACGATGAGCATTCTCTTTTCATGGCGTTGATAATTGGTTATTGTTACATATAATGCGTGGAACAAAAAATCTGAATCCATTTTTCATAATACACGAGGCAAGGGAGGTACTCACTCAATATTTAATATGAGTGTGGTCAGATAACTTTACCGCTGCCTATTTCGTTAATTTCATTGTGACTGTTTTTGTTCCTGATATCGAGGGAATTCAGGATAAAGTAACATGTTCATGAATTGGAAAAACTTCTTCAGTGAATGCAACGAGCACGTGTAGTGGTGATTTGTATGGCATCAATCGTCGCAAACCTTCCAGAATGACCACCAAATTAAAATAGCTTAGGGCCCCAAACATGAAAATTCGCCTGTGGCAAGGAGGTTTGACATTGCACGATTTGACAAACATTCTATTTGCTTATAATGTTTCATCTTTCAATTCAGGGGGCTTGGAGATTTTTGGGGGGAATAAGCCCACCAAAACCGCCGTGACGACGGGACTGGACGAGGGCATAGCTCATGTCTCCCTTCGTTCTTGCTTATGACTAACAGCATGCTACTGTGATGGACATTAGACAGTACCGCCAACACTCGTAAAGAAAGCTCTACAATGGAGATCCGAGCGCCAGTGCAAAGTTACGTCAATCAAACTGAACTGACAAGCGAATTGAACTTCCAATACAATTACTTCACTCTTGTTAAAAAATACTTTCGTTCGAAGAACAACTGATTTGGAGAAATGAATTAAAACAGCTAGCATTTACATAAATTTACATAAACTGATTACTTTTATCGCTGTCGGTAGCCACAAGCGCACACGAGTTCTTGGTAAGGTTTGGACGCGCGATCATCTATCTGCTTTATGACGCAATGCACGAAAAGAACCACACTTCACAAGAGAGTAACCCGTCCAAAGTTACCCAAGAGCCCAATTTTATATTCATTCATGGACTTGGAATGCAAACTGTCCTTTGTGAATTAGAAATGTAATGTGCAACGATTTTACAAATACCGCGGCAGAGGTGTAGAAACGCTTATCAAATGCAATATATAATGCGCATGGTTGACTGATGAAATAGAAGCATATAGCTGCCCAATATAATGATAAACTGGAACGAGTGTTCTGGATGACATTTACAATTTTGCCTTACCCAGTTAAGCTCCAGGGCAGCTTTAAGTGTCCTTTACGCTCATGAACCTGTACTTTGAAGTAGTGTTTTTTCTACCTATTTTCGCTCGCAAATGGCAAAACAGTGAAAAACTGGTGGGGTGGCAAAAGATAAAAGTACTTGCACGACAGACAAATACCCAGTAACAATTTTGGGGACAGAGAAAAGAAGAAAAATTTTAAAGTGAACACTTAACAAAATTTTGCACTGGTTTGCACGAGATTTTTGTCTTTTTTGTCTTTCAACTGGACGAGATTTTGTCTTTTGTTTTGCACGAGTTTTCCACTGGTTAAACTCTCATCTTTTGTCATTTGCTTCAAGGTCGTAGAGTTTTATTTTGACAAAATATTAAAATACGTAATTCAGGTTAACTTCTGCCATGAAGCAAAACTGCAAGCCTTTGTCACAACCCAAAGTTTTAAACGGGCCTGATTTTGAAACGTAAATCCCGTACGAGCCCGAAATCACAAGCCAGAACCTGGCGTTTAGTTTTAAAGCGCGATTTAGGCCCGAAAGCTAAATTTACCGAGTCAAGATTTGCGCTTCTGCGGGGTATCGGTAGCGTAGCAAAGTAAACATGACTAAATAATTCACAATTAGCCATTTTCATTGAAGATTCAATCAACTCGATTGCTTCAACAGTAACTGGTGACAAAAGTGTCCGTCGTTGCACGAAAATTTTGTATGCAGCAGAAACGTCACCAGAAAGTCATCAATAAGGGGCCTTTACGTTTGTTCAAGGGGGGTTGACATTGAATATTTAACGAAAACTCCGCTAATTTATAGTGTTTCATATTTCAATTTTGCGGTTGTGGTGCTTTGTCTGGTGGGCTAAGCCCAACAAAGCCCCGTGGCGACGGGACTGGCATACACGCCCGACATCGGACCGAAACATTTTGACAAACTTAATTCCGAAGTCGACCAGACACGAAAAGCCAGGCCCGAGCTACAACTCTGCTGCAGTCAACCAAAAACTTTCCAAAACAGAAAGATATTTCGAGAACTGAACAACGTTACATTGACAGAACTGCCATCAAAGTTAATACGACAAAAAATCGTCTTGATCTGCTCATTGTGAGTCAAATTACTAGACTACATACATTGTTTGCAATAGCTGTAGGTCTACTCTACTGCAGTCTTAAATGGCACGAGCAACAACACAATTCCATTCATAAATAATGGGTCAATGTAGAGCCCAGATATAACGCCCTGTAGCATGGAAATTGAGTACGTTTCGCAACGTTCGGTGGAGGAAGTTCATTGTTCGTTCAAACGAGATTATTGTTTACTAACGAGGAGACCTATAAGCTGCTTCTACTGAACTTGAGCTCAAGCAGTATCTGGCAAAAATGAACAACCCGCCCAAACACCATGGCACGGGATCCGCTAGAGGCGCGAGATCCAATGTTGCTGCATCGGCTGAAGGCCAACCCTGGTTGCAATTGAACTAACTCATTGTGTAGGAGCTTTTTTGTGCTTTAGACTCTACCCGCTGCTCTTAATGATGCTTCCATTCCAAAAATGTTTTCTGTAGGCATTGATATGCAGTTATGACAAACGTATCCCAGTAACAGCTTTTTGTCAAATAAATCCTTTATTTTAAATATACAATTATAATCATTGTCTCTTTTCTTTGCAGAATTTGCAAAATACAGAGATATAATTCCATGAAAGCCGTGAATAGGTTTTAATCAGTTAGCAAAAAACACATGTAGTATATTTCCATAATTTTTGGTCACAAGATTTTGTATCCAAAACGTTTGGTAAACGCATGTATGTTTTGTCATTACAATCCTTAAACAACATGATGTTTGAGACCAGATGTCTGTATCTGCAAAATAATTTGCTTTTCGTGGTTTCCTATAAAAATCATGGAGTGAATAGCATGCTGAAACAAATAGTTTGGTGTTTGCAAAGGTCATCGCAAACGCCTTTGCAAACAAATGGAAGTACTTCAGTTTCGAAAAGGTCATTGAATGCACAATCAAAAGCTGTAGGTTTTAAGGTAGCTTTCGAGAAATCAGCCTAAGTACTCTCGGCAATGGTGGTAAGCAGAGAATGGATCGGCAATTTTTTTAATTGCAAATCGATTTCACGTAAAACCAAGCATCCTCAGTTCTTAAACCGCAGTCAAACAGAGTAATTCGTTTGGTCTGAGGATCCCGGGTTTTAAGAGAAATCGATCTCTGATTTAAAATTTGTCCATCGTATCGTTGTTTAACCCCATTGTGGCGAGCCTTTTCTTGTCATTCAATACAATGGCATTGCATTAAAAGTTTTGCATTGAAGGAGAAATGTAAGGTTAGCATATATTTTTTCATTTACCTCATGACTACTTTACTGCAAAACCTGTTCGAAGCATACATTTTCAAGGCGAACAAAAACGTTGTTGAGGAACTCGGTTCTTTCTGCGGATACGTTGGTAATAATACTAACATATAGTATCGCCGAAGTGCTGCTTACGACCAGAACAAGCTGTAGCTTGATGCTTTCAATAACAAAAGCCCAACCATTTTCAGTTTTTGTGGCGTGTTTTGTTGAAATCTAACGGGTTTTGTACCGTTTTTGTAAAGTTTCAAAACATATTGCTTTTCCACATATTGATGAAATAACGCATTTGCTATACAATTTGTTCAATGCCTGAAATGTGATGAAAAACTGAACTAGTGCAAAACATTCTTGCCACTAGACCCACAGGTCAATTTTTGTCTTTGAATCAACGCAGAAAAAGACTCACAAGCAACAAAGTCTAACGATGACAAAACAGTAAGCCTTTTTCTTTGGTTGAGTTGAGCTGCAGCAACCATTTCTGTTTGAAGTTTTTTCCTTGAACGAAGGCAAACAAACATGGCTAGTGTCGGGCTTGACAGGGAAACGACTGAGAGTATGCTGTTTCGAAAGCACACCTTGGACAATGCATTTTTGCTAAAAATTTAATAAAATAGTTTTTGGATGCTGAAAGAGCTTAGCACGCGAGTCTGACTTTTATGTGAGGTCTGGGAAGAATATATAGGAACAGAGTATTTTAGGAAAACTCCATATTTGGAATGATAAAAAGTTTTATTCAGTGTAATTTTTGATTTGCAGGTATTGTATATTCCAAACAAAAATGAAGATTATAGTTGCTGGATTTGCCAAAACTGGAACCAAATCTTTGGCTGCTGCTTTGCGTCTGCTAGGGTACGATGTTTACGATTTGTTAGAACACGCCTGGTACCATGAAAATGAATGGAAGAAGATGCTTTATTATGGAGGCAATGTTGAAGACTTTCAAAGAATGTATCAAAAAGTTGATGTGGTAATGGACGCCCCGATTTATTTCTTCTGGGAAGAAATTCATCGCGCATTTCCCGACGCCAAAATCATCCTGACAATCAGAGACGAAGACTCTTGGTTCGAAAGCTTTTCCACGCAAGTCAAACAGGACAACAGTGACACCTGGTTGAAGATCATGAAAACGTTTTCGCCCACCGGGTTTCGCTATCATCGCTTTTTTGCAAGTTTCGAAAGAGTCATTCACGGCTATGAAACAAACGTTTGGTGGCCTTGGAAGAAGTCCGTGCCGAACGAAATGGTGATGAAGAGAAATTTTCGGCAGCACAACGATTATGTTGCTAGCAATGCTCCTAAGAATCAGCTTCTGATTTTTCGCATTGATGATGGTTGGGAACCTCTTTGCAAGTTTCTTGGAAAGGAATTGCCAAAAGTTCGATTTCCACACAAGAACAAAAATGGCACATTTCACAAGGAAGCGATTGCAGACAAACACCTTCTGATGAAAAGAATGCAGCTGGAAACCAATTTCTTTCTTTTCTTTGTACTTGCCCTTGGTCTAGCAATTGCCGTTTGCTCCAAACCGGGCATGCTGATGGTAAAAATTCTACTTCATGAGTTTTAACGTAACAAAGATCTTTTCACATGGTCTTCATTGTTCCTAAAAATAAGGAGCCAGTCAGTATGACCGCCTCATATATTGTTTTACATCAAACTATTACAACAATTTATCTATCAATTACAAGAAAATAAATTTGTATTCATTTACTGTTCCTGAAGACAAAACCAGCACCATGTATTTGAAAAGAATCATTTTTCATTCAAAAGAAAGGACAATGTATGTATAAGTTAGAAACGTGATGGACTGATTATTATATGCTAAGCACAATGTATTGTAGGTTTAGTGCACCAAAAAAATGACAAGTATCAGCTTGCAGTAAAAAACTGCTCGTTTTTTGGAACGCCCAAAAATGTAATTAAATTACACTAGATTCCTAAACTTTGAATTTCGTTTGATCCCGCTGGTGGTGATTTCCAAGTTTCCAAAAAGTTCAGAAGTTGGCTTCCAACCATTTAATATACGTGAAGTACTGCTAAATTCAATATCAAGACCAAACAGAAGAAAATATAGTTTGATCAAAGGCAGTGAGTAATGTCCTTTTTGTCTGCAGCGCTCTTATAAACATCATTGCTGACATTTTTTATTGCTGTCACTTCATTTTATCAACTTCATTTCACTTGCATTTGTTTATCAGTTAGGTATTATAAATAATGTCCTGGTAAACATTGAAGGCAGAGACTTTTAAAATAAAAACTGGTGGTTGTCAGACCTGTAGGAGTGGCCTCCCGCACTCCCCGACCGGGGTTGGAGGTTGGACAGAGGGCCCCCAAATCTGACTGAGAACTTTTCTTCGGAATAAAGACACACCAAAACTGAGCGCAGCAAAGCCTGATTTCACATATTTTCCTTTTCAACATTCATGCTTATCAAAGACATCACAACTTTGATCTTCCCACGACCCACAGCTTCCTGTTATCTAGTCAATCACTGCGAAGTGCATTGTGGGTAGCTTTGTTTTCAGCATTTGCCTTGGTTAGTTGTCAGTTTTGAAGGTAACGTTGCTGAACCCACGTTGATTGTAAGCATCATTTTTTGCATGTTCTGGTAGGAAACTATTCACGAAAAGTAAGTTGTAGACCCTGTGTTGTATCTTTTCACTATACAAGGATACAATAGCCGGTTTCAAAGTTGCAGTCATGCAATATCGTATTGTAGTCCGTGCCGACAATATTCAGTGTATCTTGCATCAGATTTACCCCCAAAAAACTCAACGCTTTACACCAATGAGAAATCCAGGTATTTACCCAAAATCACTGTATCTTTCATGATAGTACAGTTATTTCAGCCAATCAGCAATCGTTTCACAGCAGTGTTTAGAAGGCTTTATTACAAGATCCGGGCTTATTTTATTCACATCGTGAAACTTAAGATTGTGTGTTGGTCTGCAAAAGTTTTCTTGTTTTTCAACAATCTTCCATACAGAAGGAAGACGTTCTACGCATATTCGTGTTAGTAATATAGAAATATATTTTATTCTTTGCGTGATGTTGTTTTTATCGTCGTGCTTGTCTATGTGGTCTTGTAATGGAAGTTGTACTGCTTTTATGCTAGTTAGAAAAATCCTCCCAATCCTAAATCTTATGAGCTGCGTAGCCTAAGTGTTCGTAAATTCCATCAAAACATTTTGTTCTGCTGGCGTGCATTTGGAAAACAACCTTACTTCAAATGATAAAATTGGCCTGAAGTGGTAACGGTAAATAATTCCTTTAAATAATAAAGTTAACCATCACTTTCGGCGCTTGTACATTTAGATTTGTTATGATTAAATATTCCAATTAAGTTTACGCTCTGGCAGTTTCTATCTGTTTAGGCTGTTTGATTTTAAATGACTACCTTTAAAATTTCATTGACAGGTATCGTCTCTGTTTTCCACAAGCACTTTTTTCAAGCGTATCTTTTAATGCTATTATTGCTGTTTATGGCTGCTTCGTACCCATTTTTGTTTTTTCTTTGAAAATGACCTATTGCATCATTGGTATGATAGTTCGAAACTGTAGGTGGGTTGTTGTTCTTATAGATTCACATCAGAAGACCAAAAACTGCGATTGAAGAATGCCTGGGGTAACAAACAGGCAAACGTTTTTTAGATCTTCCGATTTATCACTTCAGATATTAGGCAGTCATCCTTACGTCATCGGTGCATTTACACTGAAACGTGCTTTTATCATCATTTGTTAAAATAGATCAACCATTCTTTTTATATAAATGTTATGTGTTGAATGCAATGTATGGTATATTGGCAACCCCAAAGTCCAGGCTTGAGGAGCCCCCAAACCACCTAACAACGACCTTGGTGACTATTATTGTTTACTGGGTATATTCACTAATGGGGCCTGTCTGCTGTTTTTGCAAGTTTTAGAACATTTTTATTTCGGCCATCAAAGGAAATTGGAGATGTTATCAAACACCTACAATCTTTCTTTGGAGAACAGCTGAAATATTATGCCTAAAGTTTAAAGTTTTTTTAAATCAAGCGTTGGAACGTAATGCGTTTAGGAAGTACCTCTAGCAAATCACATTTAGACTGATTTTCACATAAAAGAATTGTTTGCAAATTAATTCCCCTGCTGGTGAATGCAACTCAGCCAGATTTATTGACTAAAGTGATCATGCGTTTTCGAGAGCATACAATAATGCATGCACACCGAACAAAATGCATGAAGGCATGTATTTGCGTATTTGCGAATTTCAATAACTGCGATATTTCCAATTGGTAAAAGGTATCTTTGCTAGTAGGTAACAAGCGCTGCAATTATTAATAGACAGACCTTATCGAAAACATATTCAGAGTTTCCCCTAAATAAATACTGTAAGAACCTTTCCCAATTTATCAACAAAAGCACTGCTTTTTTGCTCTTTGAAACAGCTTGTACCAAATATTTTTCCACTAAATTCAGTACCATGTTCATTAACCATGTTTAGTTGGATTTATTGACACGAAAAACTTATTGAAGCAGCTCAAGTTTTCCTTCCATCACCTAGGGTGTATTTAAAAGTTGTGTGTTTCGCTTTTCATCGTTAACTTTTGTATACGCGGCTCATATTCTTCCAACTTGTACAGTATTCCTTGCCTGCTCCAGTCAATCTTGGTCTGTTGCAAAACCATTTATCCTACTGTTGTGCCTCATTGTGAAATTTTGTTTGGCGTTGCTGCGCTGTTTCATTCTGTGATAATAATCTGCTAGCTCATAACACGTCTCCATTTTCCTTTGGTGGTTTGCTGGTGTTTATCTGTAACATTGCAAGTTTCTTCGATGTACATGTTTAAAAAAACTTTACTCTCTGGCACGTTGTTTAGCATAAAGTTTAGACCAGGGTTGTCATACGTCCGGAGATTCCGTGACATGTCAGGAATTTCGGTGTTAAAATTTGTGTGTGGAAATGATTTTTTTAAATGCTGCAATGTTCGAAATTTTGACAGTTTCAGAGGATCTAATCATTCAATCCTCCAAAAAATATGAATAGTCAGGATGGGAGGAGAAAATCGTGTTTTTTGTACTTTATCACTTGTAGCGTATTGTGCAACACATTTGCGATATTTTTCTTGGGTGATAGTGATGATATTTTGCGCTAGATCGGTAGATGTAAGATCATACTGAAAAATGGGCGTACAGCGCTAGTTTGTCTCGGGAAAAGTAGCCATTGAGACCTTCAGGAGTTTTGCGTCTTCAGTTATGGCAACCATACTTTAAATAAAAACAAGAAATAAAGGCATCACTGCACAAATCAATACAGATTGAATCGACACAATATTCTTCCACGCAGGGCCGGCACTAGGCGGTTGAGGACTTCCCCCTGGACGTTGGGGCCCCCAATATACACCACGTAGCATTTATCACTAATATTTATGTAAACAAAAACATCGATTTATTTAACAAATGTTTATAAAAGCATGCTTCTACAGCATCAACACAACATTTAAAGCAGACAGATTTAAGCATTTGCTTTATTTCAAGCCAGGAAAATGATTTCTTCCAAGTTTTCAAAAATGCAAATGTTTTTGTTAACTCAGTCATATCTAATGTTTTTGCAGTGTCACTTTCAATAGCTATCACTGCCAAATTTGTTAGTCTTTCATCAGTCATAATTGATCTGTTAGTCTTTCATCAGTCATAAACATTTCCATGGGCGTCCACAGAAATTTTCCACGGAGAAAATGTCGACATTTTGCTTACCCTTTTAGGTTGTTGAAAATGCAGTACAAAAGGACGTTCACAAAGCGCTTTACCCTTTCTGCACCAAAACGATTATGCTCCATTTTACGCCAATAGTCACAAAATATGCACTTCGTCGGCATAAATAGCCAGGTATATTGCGGTAAGTTATAAAATAGACTATTTTTCAAGCAAGCTACTTCTTTACAAAGAAGCAGATTGCCATAGTTTTTAAAGAAACCACAATTATGACTTTATTTTACCTACAGCAAGACTTACCAGCATCACTTTGAAACAAGAGCTGCCAACGTCTAAAATCTCATCCAAAGCAATCAAGTACCCTTTAAATAAATCCTTGCTTGTCTATACTGGCTTTTTCGCGGTGCACGCTCATCCACTTCCAGGGATTCCCAACCTTTGTACTATCTCGTACCACTTGGGCACCCCGTATTATCAACGCGTACCACTTCTTCCACAACAACTAATTTGATTGAATCTTAATTTATTCAGAGGAATAATATAGGCCTAAATTAAACTAACAATAAAAGACCACAACTAAATTTAATGAGATTTTTGTTTTTGTTTGCCTTCCACCAATTGCTCGATGCGTGCGTAAATTTTTTAGCAGCGCATCACAAGTCATAATGTTGCGATATTATAGGAATAGCAGGCTACAAGAAAATGTATTTATTTAGAAACAAAGCAAAATACGTAAACTAGAAAGCTGTGAATCCAGGTTTTTGTGAAAAAATATAAGTTACTCGTGTACCACCTGGAAGACCTTCGCGTACCACTAGTGCTACGCGTACCACTAGTGCTACGCGTACCACAGGTTGGGAACCACTGGCTACGGATAAGCGTTTATTCTCACAAAAAATGGATTTTTCAAACTTATCATGCTTCTTTTTACACATTAGGCTATAAAACTACGTAGGTATCCGCTGTCAGAACTCAGTGTCTCCTTGTATTACTTGCGTTCAGCAATTGCATGCGGCAAAGTGAACACGCGAAGATTCGTTGCCATGTCATTGTTACGCAATAAAGTCCAGCAGTGGAACAATCTGCACGCAAGTTTCGCAACTTGCCTCTGCACACAGGCAAAGCAGCGGACGTGAGTGAACGGCAAACTCATCACTGCGCAAAACCAGGACAGTGAACCTGGTTCTTGTGCAGTGTGGGTGTTATACCGGCAAATAAACTGTCATTTCAAGAATTAAACCAATTTAATCGGAATCAAGCTGCTGAGTTCAGGTTGTCTAGAAAATTTTGGTTCTTCCCTATTACCAAAGAGGGACCAAACACTTACTAGTCAAGTTTCTAATAACCTGTGACTTCAAGCATGAGCTAAATTCAAACCACCTAAAATGCCTGAAATATCTGTAGAAAAAATGAGTACTCATAACACTAAATAAAATGCCATTTCTGCTGCTTGATAAGAAGCATGAATGTAGCCTTGCTTATTAGCAGTCTTTGCAGCACAACAGCAATAATACAAATTTACTTTGTAAACTAAAAAGATAATATTCCATAAATTAAAAGATGTAGTATGGTCACTGCTATAACAATTGCATGTTGTCTTATTTTCTGATGCAAAGGTTTACTAAGGTACAACAGCACAAGAAATGAGAACTTTATCTAACCTATTCATTTCAGAGACATAAAAAAGAAATCCTTTGATAAAAATATTTATCAACCTCATTTTTACAAAACTTGAGTTTTTGTGTATGGCATATCTGATTATGCACTAGACAGACACAGCTACTGTTAACAACTTGGGTGCTTGAACCTGCACCCTCCTCTGTAAGCTCACCACTTGCTACAACAACAAATTTGTCCAGGAGACCTTTACATTTTTCATCAACGTTTATGCTTTCTTACTTTTTCCTTGTTTTTTTCTGCTCCACTTGGATATTTTGTGTTAAACTGTGGCATTTTAAAAAATCATCAATAAACTAAACACTCCAATCTGTAAAAATCATCATTTGGTATAAAAAATTATCATTTGGTATAAAAAGTTATCATTTGGTATAAATATTTGCTCTTATTTGATAGGGTCTTTTCAGAACTTTTTGGATGAAATTTTGACCCACAATTTTTTAGGTATAGAAGTTGGTTTGCAGCTTTTCTTTGTTTGCACATTGGGGATGGTGGTGAAGCCCCTTTGAAAGTATAGTACCTACACATTACAATTGCTGTTTGGGCCCCTTTGAAAGCATAGTATTTACACATTACAATTGCTGTTGGCAGCCTCTTTCAAAGCAGGGAATTTTACGTTACAGTTACTGTTGGGGGCCCCATTGTAAGTATAGTACTTACACATCACAATTGCTGTTGGAGGCCCCATGAAAGCATGGTACTTACACATTAAAATTGCTGTTGGGGGTGTCTTTGAAAGCAAGGATTTTTACATTACAGTTACTGTTGGTGGCCCCTTTGAAATCAAGGTACTTAGACATTACAACTGCTGTTGGGAACCCCTGTGAAAGCAATGTACTTATGCATTATAGTTGCTGTTGGGGGCCCCTTTGAAAGTAGAGTACTTACACCCTACAGTTTCTTTTAGGGGCCCCTTGGATGAAGTTCAACAGCAGAGTACATATACATTTCAGTTGCTGTTGGGGGCCCCTTTGAAAGCAGATTACCTTCAAATTGCAGTTGCTGTTCGGGGCTCCTTTGAAAGCAAAGTACTTGCACATTAAAATTTCTGTACGGGGGCCCTTTGAAAGCAAAGTACTTGCTTATGATCTGCTTTGTAGCACATTATATGAGTGAATAATACGTTTTTCACCAAAAATGAGGAAAATTTATGCGCGTAACACCTCAAGGGGGGCCCCCAAAAAGGGGCTTGGCCGAGGCAAGTGCCTCGCTTGCCTCCTCTTAAACCACTGATGACAACATCATTGCCTTTTGAACGTCGAAAATCAATGTTCTAGAGTTGTTGCAGTAACCTATGTTTGATCCAACGCAACCGGCGCAGCAAACGAGTTCCACAGTTTGCCGACCACTAGGAACAGTGTTATTGGTTAAATAACAGGATTTCTCATTGGTGTAAAGTGTTGAGTATTCACTGGACAACTCTGATGGAAGACACACTGGATATTACAAACGCGGGCTACGAATACGATTTTACATGATTGTATGCCTTAGAAACCAGTTATTTTATTCTTGTACAGTGAAATGATACAACACAGGTCTACAACAGTGCCGTGACTGGCGGGGGTACAAGGGTGCGAACCTCCTCCCTGAAAAGCTAAATGCAAACACCGGGACCACATTTAACTTATATTTCGGTATTCAGTTATCTTTTGGTTTTCAGTAGGTTGTTGTTTTTTTGCATTTATCGAATGTTTTTTGGACTATGTTCGGTTATTTCGGGTTTTAGTATGTAGAAATCCACATTCGGAGCTGGCAGTTTTGTAGGTAACGTTTTCATTTCTCGATTTTTTTCTGAATTTTGGCGAGTGGCCCCCTACGCTAGAAGTGGGCCTCTTTCAGCTACGTTTCTCACCCTGGCTAAAACCTCTAGTTACGCCGCTTGTCTACAACTTAATTTTCCTGAATGATTTCTTTCTGGACTATATTAAAAACGGTTGCAATCCACTTGGCCAGCAAACATTGCCTACACAACTGCCAGCTCACCAAGGCAAATGCTGACAACGAAGCTATCACCAATGCATTTCGTAATAGTTGGCTTTAGGATGCTATGTGTGGTGTGAGGATCAATTTTTTGATGTATTAGATAAATATGAATCTTGAAAGGGGAAATGTGTGAAATCAGTTGTTGGTGAGTTCAATTCTGGTGTGTCTATATGCCGTAAAAAAAGGGTACTCAGTAAAGTTTGGGGTGCCCTTTTTGCCCAGGGCCCCCGGTCCGGGGTACGGGGGGGGTTCTTCCTCCGGCTCTGTTTCCACTACAACTGCTTTTAAAGACTGTTAAAAAAATCTTCAAATACGTGAATTTGTTTAATTTTTTTTTTTTTCCTTNTTGTGTAC
>JGI24021J15306_10001623_pt1 | contig 22544 bp, 17 predicted proteins | sample Ectturendosymbi1_FD_15306 | JGI IMG/M metagenome (IMG submission 15306) | reverse complement strand
GCAATTGTGAAACACCCTGTATACTGTTTTTTGCTTTTGTTTAAGTGGAATGTAAAGTCCTGCTTACACTTCACCTAATGTTTCTTAAATGCAATTACATGTGCCACACTCTAGGTTTTTGCATACTGAATAGTTGATTTGGTATTGCCAGCCATTGCCTGTTACCAGGTTGCTGTTTTAGTATATGAGAGTCATTTTCAATACACTGTGCTGTTAAGGATCATTATTTTTACTTTTACAATAAATTGTTTCATGAAAGAAGCATAGTTTTAAAGAAGATGTTGAAGGTATTGGTTTTGGCTTTGCAGCAAGAACATGTTTTTTCTGTTGTAGACTGGGTTACTTTTTTCACTGAGACATTTCGGTCAGTTGTTATGTAGAAGTATTAAAACTCATAATAACAGTATTCACTAGCCTACTTTTTCAGACATTATGACTGAATTGACTTAATCTTTTTGGTCGTTTAAAAAAAATTCGGACTGTGACCAACAAATTACTGAAGAAATCAACCCAGGTTGTAGGTCTTACTTGATCATGTAAGTTGAGCTTCAAGGCCAAAAAACTGATTCCTTGCATAAACTTTTACCAGGCTGCTTTTCACAAAAAAAATCAAGTTATCAGGCTCTTTTAACCATATATCATGTTTAACCAGATAGCTACATGCAGTAATGCCAATCTTGTTTTAGTTGTTTCTTGATATTTTTTATTTTTTCTGTTTTTTTGATTTCATCAATAACTGTACATTGATATTAGAATGACTAAAAGAAGATCTGTTACTGCATTTCATATGTACTCCCCAATGTATGGGACAACTTAATTTGAGAGTGGTGACTTGCTAATTAAGTTTTGGTTGCTTGGGTATATGGAGTCCACTGTGACCAGTATTTCAGGTTTTTTTGTGCCTCTTTATAAAATAAGATTCTTTTTACTGTTAACACCTTCAGTACAGCATAAATTTCGCTCAGTTATTCAGCCCGTGTGGGATGGTTTTTGGGTTGTTTTTTACTCACAGCTAGACTCAAAATTGCATAATGCAAAAAGTGCTTGTCTGATTGACCTCAAATTCTCAGGCAAGATTGATTTTCACAAGAATAGTATTCATGTGAAATTTGGTTGCAAAAGACCAAGCATGAGAAAAGTTATTCTGTCTTACGCAACGACATATTGAACCCAAATATACCAATGTGCTGGAACAGAGTCTGGTTGCCCGATTACAAAATTAATAATTCGCAAAGTTCTTGATGGAATGAACTCGAATTTTCAGGAAAAATGCGTAACGACCAGAAGAACATTCTTGTAAATTTTGGTTGCAAAAAAATTAGGTTTGAAAAAGTTTGTTGCTTTACAGAACAACTGCTCAACCTTGCTGAATAGGATAAAGTTTTGTAGCCTACACGCATCTGTAGTTATGATATGAAAGTGCCTAACTTCGAAGGTTTGTCTTAAGAATTATTTCAAAATTTCAGAGATGATGCATATAGGTATGAAGATTNGTTGTAGAAATGTTCATTGTACAAATACAAGTACAAAAAAGTCATCCTGCTTATGCAACAACTGTCAGAATTCTNAGGACCTAAATGTTTTGCAAAAGGGTTTGTAGCAAAGGCCTAGCAAATGATGCTGGATACCAAACTGCATAACTGCAAAAGCTCTTGTCATGTTACTTGAAATTTTCAGGGTTATGCGGGTAGGTGTGGAGAACATTATTGTAAATTTTCATAGCAAACAAATGTGTACAAAACACATTATATGTTTTATGAAACAACTGTTAGCACCTAACTTTTTTGAGAGTCTTGTAGCCTAGCAAGATAGTTTGATGCCAAACTTCGTAAGTCAAAACGTTTTTGGTCAATTTTCATGAAATTTTCAATGTGTCCTGGGACAGGTATGAAGAACATTTGTGGAAATGTACAAAAAAAGTTATCGCGTTGTCGTTTTCACCAATGGACAATTCACACTGTGAATGACATGTATGTATGTCATTCCACACCTGGTGCATTTGAATGAATGACATATATATACCATGTCAATCTGAACCGAAGGTGTTACTGAGACTACTTTAAAATAAGGGGTCATTATTGTTTTCTGAGGTCAAATTTAGTTATTGGTAGGCAAGTAATATACAAATTAATTAAAAACTATGCCACACAGGGATGAGTGGCAGTTTGATAACCAAGAATTAGAAATTGCAGTATATAATCATGTAAATACAATGTGCCATGCCAGGGGAAGAATGAAAATCAAAAGTGAAAATGAAAATCAGAAGTGGAAAGCACATAAAATACTTGCACTTTTTCTTTGTTAAATTGATATTTTTGTTGTAGTCAAGAAATATATTAATAGAATGAGCTTGCAATGATTTCAACCTGTTTGCAGATCTCTGTTTCTGAAGAACATTAGTGCTGTTGGGCTTATATCTGATACTTTTTGTGATCTGTACAAACAATCATGGGTGACATTTTGATAACTGACATCATTGATGGTTTGGATGATATTGGGTATTCTGGAATAATAAAAGATGAAACTTCTTTAAGAAAAGCTGCATCTGAAGGAGCCAGTTCACATGTATTTACAACTCTGGTATCTTATCTCACTTGTGAGTTACACTATTTCTATGGCACTACTGAGTTTGTCAACCCAACTAAAAAAACAGAAGATGCACAAAATTTTTCCATTGAAATGAGTGGTTTTCTTTCTGAGTATGGATGTCCATTTGGGAGTTTAACATCAGGTGATTTATCTGTTCGGTTTCACAACTGCTCAAACTGTCTTTCATTGCTTTGGTTTCTCATATCAGAGCTGCAAGCTGCTAAGATGTTCCACTTTCACAATCCTAGTGCATCTCAAGAGAAAGAAGCTGTGGTTGGCAGAGGTGATGGAACAGACTTTTTTGAAAACTTGAAATGTGTATGTGTGACTTTAAAAATGTCAAAACCACCAGATGATATAAGTTTGCAGAAGTTCTTCGTTGGGGTAACCAAAAAAATTTTGGATGTTATGAAAGGCAAGGAAGCAAATATAGGTACTCCAGTTATCAAGTATGCTCATGACTCTGCATATTGGAAGCAGATGACAGAGATAAATGAAGCCCTGACTTCAGAATACAAGTTGCGAAGATCTATGTTGCTAAAACGAGTTGATGTCACGATCTCTTCATTTACTTGGTCAGATCAGGCCAAGGCAAAACTAGATGACATTGCTGAAGTTTATCAAAAGATTCGTCACACCTTGTCTGCTACACCTAAGGTGACTATCGCATCATTGCTGGCAGCAAGAGAGGACATTTACCAGATTCTTAAAACATCCTCTGGAACAACAAGACACCAGTGTGCAATTAACAAAGTTAAAATAGGTAAAGTTCCTGATAGAGGAGGAAGACCTGATGAATGTGAACCACCTCCACCAGAAATGCCATCATGGCAAAAGCGACAGCCAGATAATTTTAGAGGACGAGGGGGGCGTGGAGGCTCCTATGACAATCGTGGACAAAACTTTAGAGGTGGTTATGACCAACGGTCCTATAGTGGAGGCCATCATAGTGGTGGATATAGTCAACATCCTCCAAATGGTGGTTTCAGGGGTGGCCATGACCAGCGTCCCCAGTCTGGAAGAGGAGGCAGAGGTGGTCAGAGTAGGTGGGGTAGAGGCCGTGGTGGACATGCAAATGATGGAGGAACATTTGAACAGTACTATGGGCATGGTGGTCAAAGTTACAATCGTGGTGGTTTTGGAAGTGGCCGACAAGTGTACAGCAGTTAAAGTGCTCAATGGTTTAGATAATTTATTTTTTGCATTTTATCTAGGTGTAGAAAATGCAGCACTGTAGTGTTACTAAGTAATTACATGCTATCTATATGAAACTGCTCACTGAGTAAAAGATATGTTTGCTATAAAAAACTGTGGAGCAACACTCAATGTAAAGAGATGATTTGGTTTTCCATGGCAGTTTTTTTGTTAGCCAGTTGTTGGGGTTCATTTTATTTAAAATGTGTGTCGTTATGGTATATTGTTATTTCTTCATATCAAACAGTTGCATAGGAAGCAATTAAATATGTAGAGTGAAATGTTTTCCCTCCCCCCTTTTCAAATTGATGTGCAAAAATAGTTTTTCTGTGCAGGGGTATAAAATGTATCAAGCATCTTCACTGTTATTTGAAAAATGGTCATGCTTTTTAGAAAAGAATTTAAAGATGCAGTAGGTTCTTAAGGTCAGCAACATAAATATCGAATATATACATTATTTTTTTCAACGTCTCAGCTTAGTCGTAATCCATCATCAGAAATATAAGTAATTGAAGATGTAGTTACACTAACATCATACGCTGCTTAAAACTCTTTTTTCCTGCTTTTACACTGCAATTGACGATTGCTTTGCTAACGCTTTATTCTTTTGCAACACGCCAAATATTTTGCTTAAGTTTGTCCCTAATTTACCGGAATTTTATCATGGTGCTCACAACCAGATGCCGCAAGCTGCTAAACTCTTCGTTACTTGATTTGCAGCCACATGAAGTAACGAAAACTTTCGGTCAGATTACAGCTCTGCTAGTCGCACGCCTACGACAACAAAACCCCTGAAAAAAGTTTCACCATCACCACGCTGGCTGACTCAACTACAGGAGCAGCAATCCGATATTCCTGGACCACTTTTCTAGCAAGGCCACAAAAAGCGCAAAAAAAATTGTCGACAGGTCTCATCGAATAAAAATCCCAAAGCAATGAAGGGCAATGCAGACAATAAAATGTAACATTTGTTAATATAGTTTGCTTTTTTATTCAAGCTTCAGATAAGCACTGCAGGCTTTACAAATTTCCTGAAAACTGCCAGTTATGCAATAATAAAACGTGTTGTTGCTTTTCTGTGCAGATGAATTTTGTCGCTTTAGTGGTATGTGCACAGAGGGTGGCTTCTACATGAAACTCTAATATTCGTACATCTGTCTCGTTTGGTTGCACTTTTGAATATTCTTGACTTTTTTCGTCATGGTTCTGGCGCGTACTAAGTTGCATTTTTGCTCATATACAGCGCAAGTTATTCTGGGGGTTGCGCATGTGCAAGTCACCGTTTACCTTCATGCTTTGTGCACGCCTAGCTAGTCAACATGAAAGTTTTTATTAGTGTCCACGTCCTTATGTTTGTTATCTGTGAATGCTGCGGCAGCACGTTTCAAGTTCAAAAGAACGACGACTCAGATGTCGCCCGTCACCAACTCGAACAAATATACAAGCAGACGAAACACATGAAGTACGGAAAGGTATGTCTATGTTGTGTATGTGTGTTTTTGTTCAACAGAAGCTTCAATTCCACAGGGCGAATACCACACCCAAATGACGTAGTGCCAAAAAAGAGGGAAATGCTTTAGTAAAATAAAGATGTCTCGCTTGTAAACTTGTTTGAAACTTCTTTTCTGTTGAAACATACACCCGGCGTTTCATAAAAAGCAGGGGAACACCTTTACGAAAAGAGGATACGTTCTTCAGAGAAACTAGGGAACGACATTCTTTCCAAAATGGTGGAAAGACAACTTTCCCAGCGTTCTCTCTCGTATACGCCGTGACTGCAGCCGCATTTGGAAAATTTCGTTTGTGAGGCTTTACTGGTACAGCTCTAATTTCTGCTTCGAAAGTTTCGTTTTTATTTCATTCGAGGAAGCATCGGTAGCCGCAGGCTGAAGCGATTTTTAATGTTTGCATCTTTTATCCCATTTCTATATCGCCGATTCTCAACAAAATGCTTTCGCTGTATCTTTCAACACATTAACGCAGTTGTCTGAAAAAATTCAATTTTAACTTCATATTTGATGATCTTGTTTGGCCATGTCAAATTTCCTGTTGCGATTGCGTTCAATTTAAAATCTACTGCAAACCAAACTCGTTCTCGTTGTTTTGCCGGCACAGTACATCAGAATGTCATTCCCCTTCGTGTTCGGCGCGCTGTCGCACTATACTTTGCAAAATCACCACGTATGTGGTCAGTGGAAACGTTTGTGGACATGCGCACTGGAAAATAGTAATCTTTGGTTTTCACAGAAGGAAAGTATCCTCTAAACCAGGGGTCTCCAAACTACGGCCCGCGGGCCAAATCCGGTCCGCGAAGCCATTTCATCCGGCCCGCGAAGGCATTTTGCCAATAATGAGAAAGTAGTATAATTCGTTGACTTGGTACCGAAACAATCACATTATGAAGGATGTCCGGCCCTCGGACTTTTGTGTAACATCTGATGTGGCCCTCGGACAAAAAAATTTGGAGACCCCTGCTCTAAACGGAAATTTATTTGCTCCTGGTTATTTTTTCCAGTGCTGGACTCGGGCGCTTGAGGAACTTCACACAGGATGTAGAAACCTGAGCGACGAGACGCAGCGAAGAATCGCTTACGCTTTTGCACGGTGCCACCTTCAGGTGCACAATACTGTCAAGTTGATACATGCATGCGCTGAGATGCGAATGCTCCAAACATTCGATACCTGATTTGCGTTGTGCTAGCGCGTGAGACTTGGTTAAGGTCTTGTGGCAGTAACGTTGAGGTTCGTAGTTTCGCCGGTCTTTGCAAGATTTTGCAAAAAGATAGATCCAGCAGTGGTAAAATGGGCACTGCTCCTATAATACTGAGCGATCAGTAGCTTGTTTTCGTAAAAAAATTGGATACTGGTTGCAAAAATTTTTATACTCTGCTTACTGTTCTGATATTACGGTAGACTCTTAGTCAAGATTTCTAACGACAAAAGTGTGATGACACAAATCACGAAAAACTTCTGCTTTATTGCTTAAAGGTTGTTACCAGCATTATCATTGCTCTTCCGGTTTGGATTTCAATATGTTTGATCTCTTAACTATATTGACAACTGTGACACTCTTCAAAACCGTTTGTGGTCGACTGCAAAAAAGAGTAACCTAAAACCTGTTTCCTTTTTTACGTTTTCCCTGCCTGTCATGCTGCGCTATTGTCCTTTCGGCGCGTTCACAACTTATTTTGTTTACCGCAGTATTACAATGTTTGCGACCTGAACATTTGTTTGCAGAGCGCAGGAAGAGACGTTCCAGAGTGTCCGTCACACCGACCAGTATCGGAGTGCACTTCGGAGGAAGTTCTGAAAGACACTGCTTTCAATACATACACCGAGTTCTTCACTCACACACAGCAAATTTGTTTTCACCTGCAGAGCCAGGTAGGAAATTGTACTCGGGGAAGGCCTTTTTGAAAATAGCAAAATATCCACCGAACAGAGTAAACCAGGAAGTTTTGTGAAGTATTTTAATGGTTTTCGGGTTGTTTTCAAACTTTTCCTGTTTTTTCAAAGTTGCTTGCAATTGTTTATCACAAAATGCCAATGATGCAAGGCCCAAGCCAAAACTGACCATTGACTGACTTCAAATGACCACTCTGAACACAACGTAAACAAGACAAACACAGAACAAATAAACGAGGAAAAATAAACGAGCAAGTGCCCTACAAAATGAGGAAGCAGACGAATGCTAATATCATACACGTTCGCACACACACTTTACAGAAAGGCGATGGTAGCATCTATCTAAAAGAGTGGGTGATTGGAAAGAAAAAAACAAACTAGTCTGCTTAAACCAGTGGTTCATAACCAATTTTGTACACGCCTCCCTCAAGTAATTGTCCTTTGTTTCAAGACACCTGACATTAAATAAGCTGCAAAAATGTAGAAGGGCATTCGCAGACATAGTCGTCGGAAGGGGGTGAAGGCGGCCCTGCCCCCTGGATTTTGAAATTTGATATGTTGCTATTAACTTTTTAGTAGAAAAATGTTTTTCTTTTAGTTTCGAAGTTGGTAAAATGAAATTTCACCACTGTTGGCCTCTACCCCTGGAAAAATCTGCTATTTCCCCTGGTCCCCTTGGAAAAATCCTTCTGACGCCCATGTTTGCAGAATATATGTGGCTCAGTCTTAAAAATACGACATTTAATAATCTGATTATAGTGGCCAGCGATATACAATTTTCTGTCGCTCAAGCGAAGCATGCACAAGATTGCAGTTGCGTGAATGTTGCGTGCAAATGCCAAACGCTTCTTACGTTGTTACAGAGGCGTGCAGAGGTCTGGCGATGCCCGGGCTGGTTGATTGTATGACCCTTACCAAACTCTAGTATGGAGTAATGCGAGAATTACTGGCATTTGAAATACGTAAAATCTATTGTTGACAAAAACAAGTTTCGAAAAATTAAATCCATACAGCATGTGTTAGTAGCCGTACAATACAAAAAGCGTCTAGTTAATGCATTTTAATTTTTGTAATTTCGCTCTTGTTTTAGTTTGCGAGAGCTGATGAGGAACCAACTGCTACAAAAAATTTGTAGGGGATAAGTTTGTCGCTTAAAAATTTTTCGGGCACATTTAGGGAAATTTGGGCAAAATATCCCTTGAACCCCCCCAATATTGCCTGCTCCTACACCTACGTACAATAGAACAGTTATCACAAATAATGTTTCCACAAAGGGCGGGCAAATCATAAAATTCACGATAAACCACAGGTAGTGAATGCTTGGCTAACAAGCGTTCGATTCTCTTCAACACATTAATTACTAACAGCGACACTGCTCCGTGATGCAAGGTTATGATGTTGAAACGCCAATTCATAGATTGATGAAAAAATAATGTTAAGATGTTTGTGGGAAGAACTCCAGTTAATACTTGATGATGAAAATGTAATAATTTTGGTGGAAATTTTGTTATTAGGGAATAAAGAAGTGGATTGGTTGTAATACCAAGAACTTGAATTTTTGCAGCATTGAAAGTAACACTCCACAAATTAGACAAGAACTCCAACTGATCCATACCATTAGACTGTTGTGTGCGAAGTGTCGGGTTTTTAGAAGTACATAATAGTGTTGCAGTTGGCTGAGCACGGGCCACCAAAGCTAGTAGGATGGGTTCGATCTGCGGTCGGGTCATACCGATGACTTGAAAAACAGCACTTGCGGCCTTTCCAGCCTCGCGCTCGGCGTTGATGGGTGGAAATAAAAGAAACAGTTCACGCGCGGTGCTGCCTTTCACTGACTGGCCACCATGTGAGGCATTCACTACAGAAAGAAACCGAGTACAAACGAAACCAAACTGATGATAGCAGCATCCGCAAATAAGGAAGTGAAAGATTAAATGTTTCTACCCAATGTCGCTAACATACACTAAAAAGAGTAAAGTACGGAACCCTGAAGCGTAGTTAGTATGTAGTAGATCAGAACGAAATTCCAAGTAGAGGCACAATCTGCGACCTGCCTGATAAGTATGACCGCATGAGGTTGAGAAGAGACCCAGTGGCGCCAAGCTGGTGCAGTTTGAAAAGAGCGGTACAATTAACTTCGTCAAAGGCCTTTGAAATATCTAAACACACAACCCTCTCTATTTTGATGGGATTCTTTTTCCTTGCACTTTGAGGCATTTTTTCATGCTTTCCCGAAGAAGAGCGTTGGGAAATAGAAATGTTTTGTTGCTCTGTACTGAAACAGAAAGCTGTTTCTTTGAACAAAATCGACATTCCTTTTTGAAGCCTATCAATCTTCTGTATAGGCATACGTTATTGTTGCATGCTGTAGGAATTCTTTCCATTGCCCCATTTCGTAGATGTCCATTGCCCACGTCATTTACGAAGTAGACCGTGACGTAGAGTTACCTATGTAGAGTCCCATGACGCTGAACCTTCAAAGTGACCTTAAAGCATTTAGCGCCCAGTGGCAACGTAACATTTTTTCACTGGTGTTCTACGCAACGAGACATGTATTTCAGGTCTGGCACGAGGCGACCGAAAACACGATATCGCGCCTCGCCGCCAACTCGGCCGACGTGGCGAGTTCGCTCGAGCAAAGCTCGGAGCTCGCGCAAGAGATGATCGCTCGCCAGAACGTGACGCTCAAGAACCAAGAGGAACTTTTGCGTCACGAGCGCTTGCTGCGCGAGAACATGCATCAGTCAGTGCTCGACGTCCAGCGCTCTCACGAGGAAACGAAGAATGTTATTCGCGAGCAGAGGGTTCTTTTCCTGGAAGTGTTCGACCGTGTGGCAAGTATGGTCGCTTTTCATTTGTTCGGTGTTTTTGGGCGTCTAAGTTGATTGTTTGTTTACTTAAGTTTCAACGGTCAAAGCAAGTGTTGTCCAGGTGTGTAACGCAACTTCATCTGTGTAAACAAAGTTTGTTTTTTGTGCTGATTTGAAGTTCTTCGCCGAATACGGTTGGTTTGGATTGCGGCCGTAGTCGAAACGTCGCGATGACCGACAGATCAATCGCCGAAGGTTCAGGAAAAGTAACGTTGTTTTTGCGAAGCCAACCTTCATGTACTGAAAATTGACCGATTCCGTTACAAAGTGTTTCTTCAAGGTTGGCTTGTTCACAACAACAAACCTTTCATTTTGCGTGTAATAGTGCATCGTGAACCATAGGTTTTCATCTTGCTTGTAATGGTGCATCGTGAACCAAGTCTTCATCTGCCTGGCTGTAGTCTCGTGCTACGAATGCGTGTCTGTAGCCGACTTTCACACGCGCAAGTACTTTCAAGTTGGCATCGCACCGGCTTTCAAAGGGGTTTTCCCCCAGACATGCGGCATTGCAGCTTCAGCTGAAACAATACACTTCATATTGAATAATTTCAAGCACTGCTCCTCGTGTTTTACCAGCCTTGCAAAAGACCGTTCTGGGCGAGTTCACCAGCATTTACTCTTTCTGTTTTTACGTCGGAGCCGTCTTCTTATGCTACATAATCACTTCGACGCGCCGAACCGAGTCGGCTCGAATCTGGCTTTTTGTCTTGCTCACGTTCAACTTCGTCGCTGAGAAGCTAATCGTGCAATACCACATGAGTAAGTGCTTTGAGGTCGCATGAAGCTTTTCGTTTAGAAACTCGAATACGTGCTCTGAACGTTTTGAAATTTGGAATATANGTTAAAGTTTATTTTGTTTCGAGTCGTGGGAATACCCGTTTGCTAATTGCTGACACTTTATGTGCTTTCTTCCATTAAGTATTAATCCAAGAGGGCAGTCATGCGTTGCAGTCAATGACGTGACGCTTTCCTTGCGCTCGAATCCATGTTCTGGTTACATAGTGTTTTGAGAATGGTTTTCTTCTAGAAATTATTATTAACCAACGCAGTGAGGCGTCACACAACTTCGATCTGTTTGTTGTTTTATTTGATCTATTTAGAGGTCAATAACTCTGCCAATTGCCACCAGAGCAAATTGTTCAAATGCAGCTTATAACAGTACTTCCAACGAAGCTTCAAATTTCTTCAGCTGGCTGTTGCCCTGTAAACCTTGATCGTCCTGAACGCTATGCTCAGTTTACGTCGGCTCGTTGCAATCTACACTGTCTCTTATTGAGTACAATTTTTTGTGTCCAATCGTGAGTCGCAGTCATTAATATCCTCATTTCCTTAGTGCGTTTGCTGTATTGTTTGCCAGTTAACCCAAATGATATTACAACAGCAAGTTTCTTTACTATTTCATCTCTGGTATTTTTAAAATAGACACAATGAAACAAAAGAGTTCACGACCTGTACATTGCAGGCTGCATAAACATAAAAGAAACATCCTAGTCTGTATTTGTTTCCGTAACAGCTTGGCCTAACACGAATTTGTTCTCATGCGATAACACGTTTTTGACGGTAATGGATCATGGTATTGTAGCTGCCAGTTCATTGCTTTCTGATTAAGCTTGTGACAATTAAATGCTACTGAAGCACAATTATTGTGGAAAGTGGCGTACTTCAACACCGACGCTCGATTTTATAAATTTTCGCTTGCAATGATTTGAGCGTGGTATGCAAATGATTGTTTTCTTCAAACAAGTGTAGCAGCTTACCCTGCGCGTCTTGGACCCGATGTTAACCTGGCTTCACTTTCAACAGCGATACAATCGTTTGTGCGTTGCATGGAAGTCGTGATCGGATATCGAAACAGTTCAGAAGCATGTGCTCATCACAAATTTCATTTTGTTAGCTCCAGCAGGGATGGTGGACGGCGTGCCGGACAACACCGTCTTGCCCGAGACAGTTTACGCGGACATGTGGCTCTGCAGAAAAGTCTTCACTGGGATTGCCCTCGTCACAATGCTTGCCTGCGTCATCAGGTAGGAGAGTCGTTTGCTGCTCACGCTTCTACTGAGCGATCGGGAAGTAAACCACACAGCGCCATCTCTTCCTTTCATCGCAATACCTGAAGTTGTAAAGCTTAGATATCCTGACGTTTCTGGATGATTGACGATGTAATGCGCTGTGCCAGCTTTGCTCGAATCATATAACTCCGTTTGACCGGATCCCGCTTCGTAACGGGTTTACGACGGGCTCGCGTTTGATGGAGAACCGCAGTCAAGTGACGGATGCTCAACGTTGGCAAACTCGGCTTAAAGTTCGGTGTCGGTTTCTTTTCGACAGTTGCCTATGATGCGCAGGCATCATATTTTCATTGTGTTAAGACCATTGTTCATGTTTGGTTTGCGTGCCGCTGGTTCTATCTCTGCTCATATTGTTTTGTGTGACTTGGAATGTTTTTGACAATGATGTGATATCCCAGGTTCAAAGACTACAACAAAATGAACAACGAGCTGCTGAACGACATCAAGCGGCAGAATAATGTGCTACAGGAACTGCTGAAGGAGCACGGCAATGCTGGCCCCAACAGCTCCAAAACTATAGAAGTGCCCGAAAGTTTGAATGCAGTAAGCCGATTTACTTTCATTCTATCCACAGCTGCAGTAATAATTTTTCATCTCCGAAAGGAAATGTATCTTTTTCTGAACGGGAAACGTGAAGCGTGGGTTGGTGCGAAAAATGCTGCCAGGTTTTATTGAGAATTTTTGACACTTTCAAGCAAAAGCAACCTTTGTCTCGGGTTCAATCAACAATACTCTCGTTGACCCCTGTTGTGGTTTGTCGTTCGCAGACGCTGCCCATCGCAAATGGATTTGATGACGGCCAGGTCGCTGTGATATCATCTGCCACCCCTGGAGGACAAGATCTTCTGTTGAATTCTCTGCCCAGTCCTGCTGCTGTTCTTGGTTTGTACACACTGCAAAATTGTGCTTGCAGTAAAGACGTTACTTTTCGAGCANTTTGGCCATTTGCACGTGCTACAGNAAGTCACGTGGCAGATGCAGTTGTGTATGGTTGTGCCNGTTAAAATCATGTCGTTAACGATAAACGTGGTCAACATCAGGGTTGGCTCCGGCTGACTGATCACAATGTAGTGCAGGAGGTTTGGAGCACGTGCGCATAAACTTAATTAAAAGTATATGGTATGAGAGAACTGTTCCTCTTTTTTTTGTCCAGTCTGCAGCAGAACAAATCCCAGTAAGTTTGCTGGACTGAGGGAAACGACTTGAAATCATTACTGATGTTGGATTTTCCATTTATTGCTTCCTAAACACCGATTGGTGGATGCTGAAAAAGTTAATGAGTTTACTCCTTGTTTGTTTTTTTCGCTGGGACATTTCGCCCATTTGTCCGAAAAAGCTTAAAAGCGTCTGTCATTTTTTCAGTTTCAGATGTTTTTTTGTGGCTGGAAAAGAGCATTATGAAGAAATTGACTTAATTTTTTTCGGTCATTAAAAAAAGAAAATTCGGCTACTGACCGACAAATGACCGAAAAAGTACAATAATTTACTACGTGCAGATCTCTTTTTTCATGAAACTTCATCGATAGTTTGCGCACCCGTTGCTGAATCAAGTTTTAAGCGTTGCTGAAAGCTAAAAGTCGGCTTTGGAGGATTTCGTGGACACTCCTAACGAAACATTTGTCGTAGTAGAAAGTTTGTCTTGAAATCCTGTATTTGTTAATTAGCTTAAAATTAAAATTTTGGCATAGGCCGTAATGACATCGAGCTTCCAAGGCATTCTTTTCGCGCACGGTTCAGACGTCGCTCACCTTGGTCTCTATCTCATGTCGTCCAAATTGCAGATGAACAACGCGTCAGACTGGCTCTTCTCGTGAAACAGAGCGCTGAACCTTTTGGCCAGTACGCTTAAAACTTTACTTTCTCTCGCAAGTGTATCATTCCAATTTTTCATTTTATAGAGTTGTTTTGGACATAGTTTTTCACATTTGGGATTTAGGATGGTTCCACTATACTAGAACTACATCTCTCCAAATGTCAAGGTTTATCCGAGAGTGCATCATCATGACGTGCATTTCAGACCAGTCCTTCGCGACCACGGCTTCTGTCTACACGCATTACGATTCAGACAACGATCGAACCTTTCTGGCCGAAGATGAAAGGTACTTGCAAGTGTTGCGTGTCAAGCTAATAGGTTCATCTTTTACTGACGACCTGCTCATGGTCTGTGAGATTTGGGTGATTCGCAAACCACTTCACAAGGGACAAAAATCAATTCAGCACACTAACCTTTATTTAGCCAGAACGTGCATATCTATAACCTTCGTCTACTACTGTGCCGTGTTGTGTGTTACTGTGCCGTGTTGTGTGTTACTGTGTCTTGTTGCGTGCTGCCCTGTCTTTGCACAGCTTCTGTAATGTCAAAAAATTAAAAAAAAATTCTATTTGAATAAGAGCCGATGATGCCTACTTTGTAGGCGAAATATATACTCTGTAAGATCTTAGTGTCTGATTCTGTGCTGAGAAAGGATTTCTTTCAATAGACAGTGTCAAAAAATTCATTTCCATGTCAAAACTTTTATAATGTCAAAAATTTCATTGCAATGCTCAAACTTCTCTCCTGTCCAAAATTTCATTTCACGCGTTCCACGAATTGGCCTCGTTTCGTTTAAAGACTTGTGCCAAATACCGAAGACGAATGATCGACAACGTGGTCTATTTTACGCCCAAATTCCCTTTGTCGTTTCGACGAGGACGCTGTTGTCCGCAGAAAAGGTTGTCTTCATTGTCGGTTTTACGAACCTCGGCGAAGCAGTGGTCCCAGGTCGTTCGGACAACTTGACTGATGCAAAAAAACACAGACCTAATTAAACGTTTCCTGACATCGCGTTTAATGTTTGTGTCAATAAACTCTCTCTCTCTCTTATGCAGCAGTCGCGACTCCTCCTATTCAAGCTACCAATCAGCGTCGGGGTCAAGCCGCAGGTCATCGCTGGCACTAGGGGGATTGTCAGCGATGATTCGGTCGTCAACGCCCAGTCGCGGCGAGGACCTCCCCTCCCTCCGGAAAAGTCGATCGCGCCGTTCCAGCGTGTCATCCGACCTGTCCATTGTCGAACAACTTAAAGAAAACGTCGAGGAAGTGCAGGTGATGCTGCTGTCCTCGCGAATTTGAGCCAGAAGCTGGTAGTTTTAGCGTAATTTTCTGCACTTTTACGTGAAATTTTTGNCCGCAAACCATGTCGTTCGTCAGATGATGAGGATTAATTGGTAAAGATTTGCTTTTTNCTGTTTATCCGTCCACNCGGTTTTGCTGTATTGAAAAAAGAGGATGATTTTCAATCGGTTAAAATGGAAAGGACTGAATTTAATTGGAAGGTCATTAGTCTAACCCGCAAACTCTGAATCGGTGATAATATCGGGTTTAAAACGTGGACTACTACTAGTACTATGTTGCCGAATTGCGACGATTTGCTTTCACCTGTAACGAAAAGGAAATTTTGCTGAAAAGTTTCGGTTGCCAGACTGAGATCACTGGCATGACTGGTCGCAATTTTGTTTGATGCTTTGTTCATTGACTTTCAAACGACGCGTTAACATACGTCGCGCGCAGGGAGTCATTGTGGGAGGATACAATCTGCGCAAGCGACGGAGCATGCAGCCGATGAATCCAATCCTCGAACGTGAATCTTCCGCCGACTTCGCTCGCGCCGTTGCCAAGGTGACGATGCGACGGCGCGACCTTTTTCAGTGACCGCTGGGGCGATCTGCAGCACATGCGAAGGAAAAGAGTTTGCGACTGCGAGGAGATATTTGCCTCTGCGTGCTGTGCTTGCTCGACCCTTGCCTTGCGTGACTGTATCGATGAGAATGGCGTGAATGAAGTTTCATGCGACGAGCCGAACACACTTTTATTGATGATTTGATTGTTTTTCGTTCAACTTGCTTTTCCGTGTATTTTGAAATTTTTTCCTTGCTTTCCAACTAATGATTTTTACTTCGAGAGTTTGTGAGTGTTTGCCACGACCCCGAGTACATACTTACTGCCACTTGAGATTACGCATTTATTTGATTATAACAACTTGGCGTTGTTGTTCGCTGTTTCCAGGAAACCTGGATTTGAATCGCAACCGTGCCGTATAAGAGTTAGCAACGTGTTTGGTGTTATTGTCTTCAGGCAGAAGAAATTGCAACGTTTTTAAATAATATTATCGTTTTTGTATTTTCTTACTCATGCAAAATGCAGTTTGAAACGTGTTTGATATCTGTCTGAGGTTTCTCCTTTTTCGAGAAAGCCGTACCTTAAACTGTTCTCTCGTATAAACAAGACACTGCGGAGACACTGCATTTCTTGTGACAAAGTGCTAAACCTGTTGAGTGAAACTCTACACGATAACCGTCGCCCACATTGTGTTTCCTGTTCGTTGTGCGCTAACGCTTCCCTCACAGATTTCCAAGGGAAGCAAAACTGAAACACGGAAGGTTTGAAACAGGCCTTGTAACGTCTTCCGTTGTTTTGTTGTGAAAGACCGCTGTAACTCGCTGTAATCAAGGTGCTTTCAATCAAGACTAAAACCCTTATTTCAGTGGAACATACGCGCTGCCCACCGAAGTTGACAGCTGCTTTAAGTTTCAGGTCACACCGGTTTCGAAATCCGGCGGAGAAATAGTGGACGCGGTGCTTTTTCTGTCGCGTTGTTTTACATTTTTGCAATGTTGCCGTGTTCTGGAATTCTGAACTTGTGTACTGTGATACACGGGCTGCTCCTCCGCTTGTAGTTATTTGTAAAACCCTGTCTCGCGTTCATATTTTGCATCTTGCACATCTATTCGCCCCGAAAACACTGAAAAAATTGTAGCCATCTTATTTTCTTTTCCCGCAACTCAACAGTAATGTCTTCGATTGTTAGCAATTCAAAATTTCCTGCATCCAGCGCTTAATGGAGTTATTACTTGTCCCTTCATCGTATGCGTTTTCACACGCTTTTTCTCACCATGAATGGGAACGTCGTGGGAGCTAATTAGAATGATAGACGCACCAGGTTCGTGAACCTGTGGCTGTTAGAGTCGAAGTTGTGCTTTTTTTCTCGTGCTTTCGCACTTACAGGTGACGCCACAGCGACGCAATCGTCTCGCTCCGTTATGACATTTCCTCCCATACAAGATTTTTCTTCGCTGTTGCTGAACATTGTGATCTTGTATCGAACTTTGGTGCCCTCTGCCTGATTCATCGTTTCATGTGCTGAATAAACTGGGCGCTCTTTTGCAGGGACCACCCTGAACTCGAGGAGGACACTGTTGATCAATTTCAGCCAAAAAGATAAGCGATGGCATAATTGCAATGCTTTGTTTATCCTGGAAGTTCTATAATAATGTTATGTGAGAGGCCGACTGCGATTTCATTTGCTACGGAATCTCCGTCACCCTATTATAGAAACGTTTCAGACTGTCAGAAGTTTAACCAGGCCCGTAGCCACGGCGAGGGGGGAGACAGTGTCCCCCAAATTGTGTTGCGCTCAGAAAAGTTTGGTTTAAACAAACGTAAAGTCTTTCCTCCCCTGAAAATTTATTTTTCCCCCCTCAACCTCAAAACCTTGCTACGAGCCTGAGTTGAACTGTTCGAGTAAATTAGTAGGTTGTCTTGTGGCTGAATGCCACAAGTTCTATTCTTGTTTGCTGCTGGGAAGCGTTTTTGAAAGGAAGTTTTTTTTTCCTGGAGAATAGCGCGAACTTTAACATAGCCCAGTGACCAGACTCATGCTTCTGCGGAAAGTAAAAGGTGTACAGACAGTCCATGGATGAGTTTTCTCAATAATTATCTGAAAAAATTGCAAACAAAGAATGTGAACTCTATGTATGTAGTATGCAATATATACATAAACTTTTTAATGCATGCAAAAATTACGAAGTAAAGGAAGCTATATTGTAGAATACCATTGCGTTTTATTTCGAAGTGTAATGAATGAATATGCTTCTGTGTAAACCACAACGGCTTAAAGCTGGATGATTTTGTGGTTGCAAACGAAAGAAATTTATAGGTCAAAAGGAACGCTTTTGTCAGAAGACATTTCCGGACATACCACTGGCCATTGTTATCAACAGTCACACAACGACTATGTGTTTTAGGTTTACTGGGCTCAGTGGGAGCCCAATGAATTTGTGACGCCTGTACAGGGAAGCCATCTTGCCATCGGAAGTCACTTGCCACAGTTGAGTCGTTAGTTACACCGATCCATAAGCGAGCTTGACAAAAAAGAGTACGTGGCAAACGTTGCACAATAACATTCAGCCTAATCTTGAAAAATCTTCCCATTATAAATGTTATCCTATGTAATCAAAAGAAAGTAAATGCAAAATCTCAGTAAGAAATGCTGCAATCATTTGGTCTGAACTAAAAAACTTTAAGCAATTTACTTACATAAAGTTTTCGAGATACCTTTGAGCTTGTGAACAAAAGTTTCGAAGTAGCATTATAAACTATAATCGTTAACATTTCTTTAGTGTTTGAAGTTACGTTTTTTATTTCCGTACTGGAGATTATGTATTATCTTACCGGTGTCGGCTAAACCAAGTGTTTGCAAAGCGTTTCTTGTCACTGGTGTTTTCAGCACGGCAAGAGTTCCTCTGTAAAACCTACAAAATGCTTTTGCCACTTCGTGTGTTTCTAAAATCCAATTGCTAGCGTAGTAGACGTTATTAGATAAAATTCAAGGAGTGACTGCAAATGAAACGTACATGACTTGAAAGATCTTTGAACAATGTGCTAATTCAAAGGTATTTTGTGATATTACTGCACATGGAACATTGTAAAATCAAAACTTCGTAAACCTGTCATGAGGAAACACCAACGCAACAATGGTAATTAGCGTAGCATCCCTAAGCCTGTTTAAATAAAAATTCGAAAGATGTAACAATGCACTGCGCGGGAATTTGTGGCGGAAAAGGGACCAAAAATATTGTCCACCATGTTCCGTTAAGAAAATGTACAGCTATGGGGCAACCAATTTTTGGACCTAAAAACATAAAATTTTGACTTCATATTTCACAAATTTTGTCTTTATCTTGACCTATGAACTTCCTGTGTTGTGTGGCAGTCCACTTCTAAAAAAGAGAACCACTACACATTCAGGACAATTCTGCGAGAGCACTGGTTAGTGGAAGTGAATTTTTGATTTTTTATCGTTTTCGTGACGTACTTGTGCATTTGCTGATGCAATATGACTTGCAGTTATACTCGTATACCAGAAGGCTACGAAACATTGTGGTTTTGACTCTGGCTATTCAGACAGCCAGCCGTAAGCTGAATAGCAATAAGTTAACAAAAGGGTATACATAAAGTACTGATGATAGAATCTTCACTAATAAGATTATCGAGGAAAATTTGCTTTTGTTTGGAAACCCTGAAAACGTTGACACCTTGGTTAAAGTAAGGCAGCTGACCAAAGTCTAGCATGAAATCTGAAGTCTAGACAATACCACTGATTGAACGCCATGAGTAAATAAATCGTCTTCGAACACTCATGCTGACAAAAGGTCAACTTACATTAATGTTTCCTACCATTAAGTCTGTTGCTTGACCAAACGTATAAGATGACAGAGCGATCTAGGCTTGTACCAAGAAATATCCAACCTTGTACCGTGAAATTGACTTTGAAATAAGATCCTTTTGAAGCTATTTTAATTATGGGAAATTTAGAAAGAAACATAAGTCTTTATTTATCTTGAAAACCTTATTCCCTTTTTAGGTTGAAATTTTATTAAGCCATCATCGATGCGGGAGAGTTAACACCTGTCAGTTCTGGATCTTAGTAAAATCCATAAACTTGAAACTACAATACTACCACTTCAAATTTCAAAACGACACGAATTTCAGAAATAGAATAGTTTAATGAAGGCGAAGTTAGAAGAAAACCAACAAAATAAACTAAGAAGGCAGAGAAAATTAAATAAAATAGGAAAATGAACATAAAACAACAGAGGACTTCATCTTCTTTGAAGTCTTATGGCAGTAGGTTCGGTTTCAATAAACTGCCTTCCCGAAGTCTCAAGGTCTTTTGTAAATCGAGGTAGATCCCAAGAGTTATGGGTACGAAGTTGTTCAGGAACTGGAAAGCTGAAGCGAATGTTGGTCCAATTGTGGTACTGACGTCATCTTCCCGTGAACCATATTAAACGAAACAAAGCGAGGTCCGATGGAGGTAATACCCCGCTGTACTTGAAAATATCCTTAACCTGTTTCAAGGCAGTAATAGGATCCAGGTGGCGACCCTGGAGAGCTAAGATCATCTTGAAAGATTTCTTTGTCCATCGTAGTTAATAGCAGAAGTACGTTTCACCCTTAATTGCCGTAGTCCTTGACAAAAATTCGAATGTTGATGTGGGCTCAAAATGCCTTGGTTATATAGTCGACACGAAGTGGAATTCCCCGGATGATGCAATCCTGGTGCAAGAACCTAGTAAAAGAATTCAGAATACAAAAACGGGTGTAGATCATCTCCGATTTTTGAATTCTAGAATTCTAACACAAATGGATTCTAGACACAAACGGATTAGGACAAGACCTAACTGAAGGACATAAAACGTACTCCTATTCTCTATCTCGTTTGACAAACTACTTGCGAAACTCACGTTTGATTACAATCTTTAGAAGTAAAGTAAAAATATGTTAATATACGTACACATACACACCATGTGAAAAANTTTTTAAGTTCTTGATGTTTCTTTGAAATTCTTAATCTTTGGTTAATACCGATACCNTATGCGAGCATATATCAAATTCAAGCATTNGCAAAAAAACTTCTGCAATTGACAATATGACCCAATTCGATTAGACCTCAAATTATNAGAGATTTGAGCTATACTTCAAAATGGTTAATAGTAGCCAATCATCGACAAGATCCTTTCTGTTAATAGTAATAATTCGTCAAAATAGAATCAGACTATTTTTAACATTCGAGAATGAGGTCCAAGCCATAATCTAAGCAACGAATTTGTGCTATGGCCCGACACTAACAGAAGTCATAGTCACGATTTTAATTACATAGCAAGGGAATAAACCCAAGGACCCGTGTTGACGTCTTATGTTGTATGGTCTTAAAATACCCTTTTAATTATATTCAATTTTATTTCTGATTGAGGACGGATGACAACACGTTACATGCTAGAAAACTTGATCTAAACCTCGAGATACACATAGACTGAGATTCCGAAGCCTGGAGTAGACGTATAAGATTATATCTGAATAGTATTCTTTTACAGTGACTATAATAGGAATTACGAAAACAATGTTTTGTTTGTTAATGTATATCTATTTTTGTACCTAGACCTAATTGAAGTTAACAGTTTAACACCACGCGATAATTGCAGTGTTGAGTTAAAACCAATATTGGACGCCATTCCTGTAACTATAATATTCAGTATCTACCAGTTATACACGAAATCCAACAATACTGTATATAGTAGAGTTACATCAGTAATATATTAAGTAACGTGCGTTATGTTTATAGTAAAGATTTATAGGACCTACTGTAACGTGCTATTGATTAAGAATCGTGAAAAAATGAGTAGACGCAAAATCTAGAATCGAATCACATTTGAAGTTTGTACATACCCTCACTCACTCGTTAGAGGTTCAAGCGTGACTTGAGTAGCCGACACCATGGACTCTGCTTCGTCCAGAAATTAAAACTTNAAAGGTCATGTAGCAAAAATATGCTGACCATAAATAATAGAGCGTTAAAGAATCTAAGTATCTCATAACATTTAAAGTCGGAGCAATCGTTTTTGATTATTCAACTTTCTACAAAAGAACTTTCATGTAATTGAGATTTTCAAAATATCAAAGAAGTAACGTAATTGCGTCTGTCAGAGATATCAACCTTAGGTTAGATTTCTTTAGAAATGTTTTGGTTGCTATGGTTATATTTCATTTTACCTTTCCAATTTGTAGTCTTTAATAAGATACTTCAACAAAGAAATTGTAGTAATGAATTGGAGCCTTTGCTCAATTTTGTTTCTGATCGAGGAAAGAGAGTCGTGTTAATACTTAAAGAAAATCAAATATCCATGGAACACATAACCCTTAACTTTGATGTGGGACCATGTAATTTACATAAATACAAAGAAAATTTAGGTGAACATAATCACCATTATGAAAAAGTGTCTGCAAAACATTTGCAAGAAACTTTTGAATTAATTAACATTTTAGTAAGACGAAAATACGTCGAAGCACCGCACGCCTTCCACATTGAATATGGACTGTATATAACTTTTATTTTGGCATTGTTTGAAGGGCAAACCTTCTTTTCAAGACGTTATACTGCTGTAAGTTTGGGAAGCATAGACTTTTGCAACTCTGGAAAATGTTATTTTGCTACCGTTTCTCTAGACCAGGGGTGGCCAACTTGTCTTTGACTGGGATCGACTAGAAAATTTTTTGATAACTCGCGATCGACCAGGCGGTTATAAAGTCACAAATACA
>JGI24021J15306_10001621_pt1 | contig 22549 bp, 16 predicted proteins | sample Ectturendosymbi1_FD_15306 | JGI IMG/M metagenome (IMG submission 15306) | reverse complement strand
AGTTAGTCTATGGACTGCAGTAGGCACAACGGATTAAACCATCCTTTAAATCAAACACAACTGGTTGAAATGGTCACGTGACAAGTACAGTACGTAAAGAAACAAGGGTTTAGGTTTAGCCTACAGTTCACACAATGCAAGGAAGAAGCTGCTAACAACTTGCCAGCACTGGAAGCATAACATTACTCGTCTGTCAGACTGACCCATTTACAGACGTCCCAGTCAACTGAGACAGTCCAAACATGTCATGTGACCAGTTCAGCCAATCCTGTTCGGCTGGTGGCAAAATAGCTCCTCCAGGAGCGTATATTTTGCCTCACAAGGCAAAACAGGAGTGTATATCTTGCCTCATGAAATAATTGTAACTTGTAAAATTATTTTTTTGTTGCTGTAATGTCTTTCAGCTGCAGTTTGAAAATGTTTAGCTGAAGGCAAAATAGTTCCAGGAGTGATTGTTTTGCCTCATGAGGCAAAATAGATACTGCTTGAGTAATACAAAAATGTTGGCATCAGATATTGGCAATGAAAATTGAAAAACATCGGTATCGGCCCAAAACAAACTTATCGGTCGAGCTCTACTAGTGTTGATGAATTTTTGCTTCACGTTCGCACAAGCTTGTCTGTACACTTCACCTACGCAGCCCAGAATAAATCCATGAAGTGATGTAAAGTCTAAATGCGTTAGATGCCGCAACCAATATCAAAGTACGGTGATTGCAAATTTTGACTCCTCACAAAGCTAACGATGTACAGGGCGTGTCAAAATGTTGTCATTATTATAAATAATCTACAAATTTGAACATTTTTTTCCAAATGGTCTCAAATTTCAGCAGCATGTGCAGAAACAATACAAAATTTAAGGTTTACTGTTCTATGTTCCGTCTTCACAGGTATAGAATTGGCAATCGCTTTAATAGAAAAAGCATTCTGTGTGTTACAGAGTACGTTCGATTCTAGTCGAACAAGACTCAACACTGTAGAGTTTTAAAGAGTGCAATTGTTGAAGTCCAAAAAGCACAACTGCCCAACTGCATTCTAAGCTTTTATGTGGCAGCCCAAAGAGGAAGGTTCTTTGAAGCAGCTCAAAGAGTGCTTTGCGTCCATTTATTGACGCCGAGCACGAGGCTGGATAGGCAGCAAGCACCGCTTTTCAAGTCTTCAGCATGACCCGACCGGGAATCGAACCCGGTCAGCTTTGGTGGCATGCTCAACCCACTGTATCACGTCGCCGGTGACCAAACGTAAACAGGCGCTGCGAAAAACACTGCAAATGACTTAACATCCGACCTAGTTGAGCAAGCCTCTGCATTTCATTCAGACAACAAAACGAAAAGTGNCGCAACAAAAAAAAAAGAGAAAACATGGAAACTTAATGTTCATCACAAACTTCTAAAGTAGTGCCTTGGATAGTTTGCTTGCCTAGCCTAAACTTGCAAGGCTGGCCCGTCAACTGAAAATTACATTTTTGCTTAAGGTTGGCAAAACTCGTGTAAANTACCATGCGCCAGTTAACCATCTTTTAGTCTTGTCCAGCGCAGTAGTATCAGCCCTGGTTAGGGATGACTTAAAACACTCTTGTTTACTTCATTCAACGGTCCAGAAGACTTGACTTCCTCGTTACTAAAAGATGTCGGAGAAAAAAACCAGGCAATGAACGATTAGCAACGAACATGGAAACAACTGAAGCAGAAACGTATCGTTTGTAAAGCGGGACAAAAAACAAGCTTTACCTTTTCATTCGTCACCACCTGCTTTCAGATTGCGCTCGGCCTCCGCTACCGCACTACAAAAACATAATAAAAATATTGAAAACGAAAGGTTGGAGCTACAAAGGGGAGTGTTTTGCAAACCTCGGACCCACTCAGCAGAATGGCTTCTCCGCATAGGTTTGCAAACACCCCTGTCGATATAACAAACTTTACCGTGAGAGCCGATGGTGAGGATTCGATTCTTCAACCTTGCGGACACTATCAGCAAGGATAGCCGCGACGAGTGAAACACAACCGTGATATCCTTTGAACGAATGGTTTAAAACAGGAAGATGCTATTTTTGCTCATAGTCTATTTTTGGTATACCAATAATTTATACAGAAATATAAATTATTGTGAAATTAAGCCCCTGCAAAATTGCTATGCGTTCGCGACTGGGTGACACAAAATATTTATCTTTTTCGTGGAGTGTCACAAGCTTGGAACGGTTGCAACAGACACTGACTTGTGGTTTGTACAGGGCCTGAAAATGCTTTGTCCCTTGAAGTTCACGCCGTTGTCGCATAACCGAAGTTTAAAGCCCACTGCATCGTGCTTTGCCAACATCGAATCCTGACGATTCAACGCAAGCTGAATAAACTGTTAACCCGTAGTGAACCATATCCATAGCCCCTCGGCGTAGGGGGTTGAGGCTTTATTACAGCTGCAACTACGAGATTGCTGTGAATATAGCTGAAGATAATCGCAGCTCGCGTAAGTGTGCTGTTCTGCTGGTGTCCGCTTCCAACTGTGCAGTGCAGAGTGCTGCTGCCGCCGCCAGTAGAGATTGTGTCGTGTTAGCTTCCTTCACACTCAGCACACATCCATGCTCAAAGCCACATGCCATACAAAAAAGACACCAAGCAGCCTGTTTCGACATGCACGGCAGGCAAAAGAAAACCATCCGCCGGACATGCACAGTTGCTGTTGTCTCTGAACACCACTGACGCATACAAGGAAACAAAACATCTGTAAAAATGTTCCTGTTTTGTAAAAGGTTTTCAAACTTAAGGATTTGCATTAATTTTTTTTCAAATAGTGGTAGTTGAACATAACATAATGACGCATGACTATCTACACAATCTGGGTATAGCATTGTGATTTAAAAATTAAATGATTTATGAAAAAATGTCATTGATTTGCAAGCAAGGATTTTCGCGCATATAAGTCAGATAAAACAAAACAGAGTTCACAGCTCATAAAAACATGTATCATGAAGAACTTGCGGAAAAGTTTGTCAAGGGCAATTTGAAGTTTGAAAAATTGCTGCAGGCAAACTTCCTGCCAAGTGAATATGTGGACGAAGTGGAATAGAAATAACTGTAACCCATGAGTCAAAATGGCAACTTGGCTGGAAAAAATAACGTTTCAAACCATGCGGGTGTAAATTTGTTGAAAAAACGCATTTCAAATATATTTAATAGTGAATATCCAATCTCAATCAGATGTCGACCGAAGATACGAACCTAAAAACAGAGGCGTTACATGAATTTCTGAGGAATGAAAAACAAATAAAAAATCGACATTTGCCCAAGTCTGCTTTTGTGTCCGATTCATTATTTTTTCACAAACTCAAGAGTTTATTTTCATGTTCTTATCATACGTTGAATGGCGGTTTGCAGCGGTCGAAAGAATTAACACAAAATCACGTTTGGATGTTTTTTGACGCTGCCAAGTACGAGTACGAAGACGTTATTCTAATATAACGAGCTACCTGATTACTGCACTGCAATTAATCACATACGCGGTTAGTGGTCCGAATAGATGTTTTTCGTTTGAGCTAAAAAAATTTAGATGACTGGAAGATAATTGTCCGCTAAGAAAGCTACCCTTACACTGCTTGGAAGTTAAGCTTACTGCTTATCGCCCGATCTCGACGTATTATTTAACGAAGGCTTTCAAATGGAGTTCACGATAGCATTGATTTACTCACGTGAGTAGCGCCAGAAACATTACTCCTGTTTTTAATTACGACGTCTAAGATGGCGAATGTTTCATATCAGTTTGACATCAAATAACTCTCTTCTCAAAAGGAAAGTCCAGCAATCCAGCTATTTTATACATCCTTAAAATGCCAGTATTTACTCAGGAAAACCTATAGCCTATGTTTGTTATATCAACATCAACTGATATATCACAATATCAATTGACATATCATGTATATATACATCAAAATATTATCATTTTTATCACATGATATAGCATATATATCACTTGATATATAATATATATATATATCACATGATATATATCAACATGTCGCAGTATCAATTGACATACCATACATATCACATGATATATATTTTTATCACATGATATTCCACATATATATCACATGATATACCATATATACAGTATATATGTATATATATATATCACATGATATACATCAGCTGATATATATCACAATCAATAATAATATATATCCAATGATTGAACCAATACATCGAAGTTCAGAAAAGAAAGTATTTACCGGCGAGGAACGACAAGAAATCGACAACCATGCCGCGGCACCTAAACCCGTTCCCAGTGCACAGAAGCATCAATGTATTCTCACCCGAGGATCTGTTGCACGTCGATCTCTCCCTCGGTGTCGGAAAGGTGGATATCGTCTCCGGCTTCCGCCAACGTCCTTTCCGCTTCTTCAAGGACACCTTGCAAGCACCCCCGCAGTAAAAGGCAAGCGTAGCGATAGAACAGCAGAACGTTAGCTGGCCATGCAGCAGAGACCGGAACTAAAACCCATGCACGCTCGGCGCCAGAAATCGTAAGTCATTAGGCGGGATGATGATGTGCGTCACAGAAACACAAAAGCTGATTACGCAAGCAACGAACAACGTCATTTTTCTTGGACGACGTGATCACCCTTTAATGTGAGAGGCACTAACATGAACCCCAAATCAATGCGATCAGCGGTGTCAAATACAGTATGGACCAGAAACGGGCTCGGAAAAACGAGTGCCCCGAATAAATCAGTGCCAAATCCGAAGCAGTGTGGCAGCGGAAACTACCATGAATGTTAAAGTAACAGTGAAGTCGTAAAAAAGATTCCCATATTAGCAGATGACTCGACATGTTTACAATGCAAATATCATGCCAGGAGAAAGTGAAGTGTTTAGATAAAGCAGTTTATCAATAGACTTCGTTCTGAAGTTGTTAAGGCTGTCGCAATGCATAAAATATGTCGAGCACAGAAAACAAAAAGAGGAGTTAATGGCAAGCGCGGAGTTAATTTTCACGGAATTCAACTGAAAAAACACATGAAATCGTCACAAAGAAATTATATGTCGGAAAACACTGCATTGAAAATCGGTTCAATTGTCAAAACTACAGACAAATTAGTCCAACTTTATAATCAACACGTGTTAGTTGCACTGTAATTACTAACCGCACCACGACCAACAATGCACAGCAACAGCAGGTGTAAGTTCAGCTGACATTGGGCGTGATCTTATTTATGACAGAAAGAATACGGTTTCCAGGACGCTTTCAAAAATACCATCGCTAGGTGGCATTTCAGTCATCAGAGAAGTGGTTTTCCGCGTACCTCGTGCGATTATACCGTTGTGAGTGACGTCTGGAGCCATGCCCGAAGAAACGCCGAAAAAAGCACGCACGTTGCGTGACACAGTTTTTTAGAAATCCCGGCCGCTAGCATCGTAAAGTGCCTTCCTTGCCTTTAGTGAGAAATCGGTCGCGCAAACAGGTTTCGCCGCCGTCTGAGCTTTCACCTGCAGCAGTTCTCCAAACAGGAAACTTACTGACCGAATTTTTCTGGAAACTTTCCCTGAGTTTACTCGATGCGTTGCTTTCGAAATGGACACGAACAGCAAAATTAGCAACACTGTTACGTTGCGACGGGCATTGTGACGCCCTTGACGTGATTACCACGTAACTTCACGCATGGGTGAAGTCGGTTTCGTGTTGCGTTTTTGAGACTTGAAAGAAAACCTGGCACCTCGCGAGCTGTTATGTGCAGGGGTACCCAACCTTTCTCTGAACACGTACCCCTTCAGCATTGCGACAGATGAGAATGTAGCCCAACATTTTCTTTCTATGGCATAGATTGACTTTTTCCCAAATATTTTATCATGACTAATCATAGATATATTTAACAAGAATATAATGATTTTTGTGAATAATATTCACTGATATTATGTATAAAGATTAGGAAAGAAATATAAGTACTTTTCTAAATGTAACCCTTCAGATAGGCAAATGTACCCCTAGGGGTACATGTGCCCCAGGGTGGGAACCCCTGAATTGATGAGTCTTTGTTGTCTGTTAGAAAACAAATTGTATGCGGAACTTGCAACCAGGATTTTGGACCAGAGAACAATTAAATCAACGAGACTGTAGATACTACATGACAATAATTTTAAAAATGCAAGGTTTGGTCAAAGCATTCGGACAGCAGTGATCCGACACCTACATAGCAGGGCTTGTGCAAAACGGTGCTGTTGCGAAAAAATCTTTATTGCGTTCAAATACTAAGAACGGCCTTCTGCACTTAAAGCCAGGGTTTCATCACCAATTGCTTAAGAAGCTTGGCAAGCATAACTAGCCCCACTATCTTGTTTGGCGGCATTTATGTTACTGCCCCCCTAGTTTACCCACATGTCCCACACCCCACACGCCAACCTTACTCGCTGGTCGCAATCAACGGCTGCCTGCAATCGCATTCTGACCCTGCTTCCACAACAGCTCGCACAGAACAAACCACGCGTGCAACGCAAACTGAACCGACCAAATGATACCGAAGATGGTTGGGCGGGTAGGCGACAGAAACCGGAAGTGACGACGTCTGCCGCAAGAACGATACAACCAACTTCGCCAAATTTTGCAACGCATTAGATCAGTGGGAAGTTTTCAGAGAAATAAGGACAGAAATGAGGGCCTGCCGTGCAACAATCTCCCAACGTCTCGAGGTCAATTTCATTCCTTCAGGTACATTTGAGCACAGCTTACGGGGTTCGGTATATGTCGGGCGATAGTTCGGCATTTGTCGGGCGATAGCGCCACGAATCAGCGACAACTACTCACTTTCGTGCTTTTCGACGTGCCTCGTGTCTTCGTCATCATCGTCTTCGTCGTCGTCGCATAGCAACGGCGTTTTCGGAGACGACGGTTGCGTGGCAACGACGGCAGCTCCGCCACCAGTCTTGCTGCCTTTCCGGTTCGGTGATTTGCTCGGTGTGAGGTCCTGATGGAATAATAAGATCACTGAATAAGGCGAATAACGTACGAAAAAATAGCCACGGAGTAGTAGTAGCACGAGATATCCAAACTTGGGGCACGGATCAATAAAATACCGGAACGCATCGTTAATCATCAACATTCCCAAAATGTTAAACAAAAAACATCTGCTATGAAAAGGAACGTCGGCAAGGTAAACAGTGATCATGTTTGAAAATGAAACAGGCAGAACTACGCGTGAAACGGTCACGTGATCGCCAGAGCAGATTCTGTTTACTTGTGGAAAATGTGTGTGTGAAGAAGCGCTTTGACAAAACATTTTTGTGATCACGAAAAGTTGTTTGTTGCAGTCGGTGATCAGCATAACACTGCACATAACGACATAAATGTTGTAAAAAAACAAACCACAATTGAAATCCTTGAGGACAACCTTACTATAGCACGAACGCACAACAAAGGTCAACGCTACACTACTTTTCCGAAAGAAATGGTCAAATTAAAAACAAAATACAATCACCACCGTAGCACACATACATAACCACCTTTCACCAATGCAGCACAGATACAAGCCACATTACTCACTAATGCAGTGGGCGCTTCGTCTTCTACGACAGCCTGCACTGTCAGTTGCTGGAAGGCGTTCTCGATCTTCGTCTCTTCATGTCGATTGGTGGTTACGCGGCTTATGGCCTCGACTGAGTTTCTTGCCGACAACGTGAAGCGTTCGTACTCCGATGGTGACAAAAGGTAAAGTCCTGAACGATCACGGATAAACTTAAATTCCCAGCCGTTAGTACTATTAGCAACGGCATGTTTGGCATCGACGTAAACCACACAATTTGTGATTAGACTGACGTATTAATCCACTCAGACGGCCGCAGCGATTCTGGTGTTACGAGTGGAACATTTCCAACCCAATGCTAATCGAAGCATCGAAAGATGCAGAAAGTCTTGAACTTTCGATTTGAATATTTTGGTACTCTTCGATTTGGGATTTTTTGGGGCAGTGTGACGTCACGAGGCAGTCCGAATGACGTCACTGGGACCTGTGAATAAATTTCAAGTGCCAATTTACTCCTTTTTTAGTAAGAAAATATACAGGAAAATCCCATCTTTTGAGGGCCTTCAAAGCGCAATCGGTCGGCAAGTTATGGCCGAAACTGGGCCTTCATAGGATTTTCAAAGCCATTTTAGTGGCTTCGCGGCAATGGGCGTAGAAACCTGGGTAGGAGAGCCGGTGCAGATCTTAGTGGTAGCAGCAAATATTCAGCAGAGAGCTTTGAAGGCCGCCGAAGTGGCCTGGTGTTGACGTAATGTGATTTCTGCCGATTGCTCTGAATGTCAAAGTGAAGAAATTCAACTAAGTGCGGGTAAACGGCGGGTAGCCCACCGTGAGTGGAGGGGTTTGATCCTTCCGTGCACGGGCGTCGACGTTGTTGTTGCGCGGGGTCCCGGCCGTGGTCGTTAACTGGCGCCAAGGAGCTTTTCACGGACCCTGCCCATATTTGAGCATAACAACTGTTTTTTGTTTGTCTTTGAGGCTCATTTTTCCTAAAATCACGGGGCAAACTACGATGGTTCACGACACAGTCTGAAAAGTGGCAGCCGTGTAGAATGCAGATTCTTCTCCACTCCTATTATATGTTATATGTAGGCCACGGGGTGAAAAAAACAACCCAGAACACGTCCCCGTCTTATTGCCTGTTCGTGTGACGCTTGGCCTTGTGCATATTTTGGTTGAGTTTTGAGAACTCTTTAATACAGGAGTAGTGTGGCGTTTGGGCGATCAAAATAGCTGCCAGTTAATGCCTCATCATTTAGTTATTGACGCGGATGAATGGATTAACGAGATTCCCGCTATCCTTGTCTACTATCTAGCGCAGTGGTTCTCAAAGTGGTCGATATCGACCGCCAGGGGTAAATTGGACCATCCAAGGGGTCGATAAATAGCCACGGGATCGAATGGGGACCACTGAATAGCCCCTAAGTTCTAAGCATATTTTCGGATTGTGTATTATTTTATCATGCATTTCAAGTAAAAAGCACTCAAATTTATTTTGACACATGCTTTCCTTGCATTAGTAACTGTTGGGCTAGGCCACGGGGTCTACAGAAAATTGTATACTGTAATTGGGGGTCAACGCGTAGAAAATTGTGAGAACCACTGATCTAACGAAACCATAGTGAAAGGAACGGAAGACCCTCTTGACTCCATTCCTACTTTGTGGGGAGACATGAGATGTGTAGGATAAACGGAAGGCTTCTGTCGCCGGTCAAAGACCACTATCGCATCGTTGTTTTTTTCATTTATTCAGTGAAGCAAAAAGCGGTCTTCGGGCCACGGTTCTAGCCTTAGCGCGGCCGGCTTCGGTCGGCGCGCGATCCGTTCTAAAGACAGTGCCAGGCGGGAGTTTTGACGGTACATCTGTCAAAGAGTAAGGCAGGAGTGCTAAGGCGAGCTCAGAGAGCACGGATACCTCGCGCAGACCAAAATTTCGCCTGATTTTGATTTTCAGTATGAATACAGCCCGCGAAAGCGCGGCCTGTCGATCCTTTTGGACTTGGTGGTTTCAAGCTAGAGGTGTCAGAGAAGTTACCACAGGGATAACTGGCTTCTTGCAGCCATAGCGGACGTTGATTTTTTATCCTTCGATGTCGGCTCTTTCTATCATTGTGAAGCAGAATTGACCAAGTGTTGGATTGTTCACCCACTAATAGGCAAGGTGTGCTCGGATTAGACAGTATTGGGACAGGTTACTTTTACCCTACTGATGAAGCGCTGTTGCCACGGCACTTCTGCTCAGTACTAGTGGAGGAACTGCAGATTCAGACATTTGGTTCATGTGCTTGACTGGTAAGCCAGTGATGCGAAGCTACCATCTGGCGGAGTATGACTGAACGCCTCTAAGTCAGAATCGCGCCTGCTGGAAGGCGACGATGCACTCGTGCCCAACCGGCGACGGGCACAGTTATGCGGCCGTTGGGCTGTTGCTGGAGTCGATATCCGACCTTACGCCAGCGCGACACGGTCCCCTCCCCAGTTGGCACATCCTCGTGTTCGAAAGGTGGGGTGCTAAACCATTTGCAAACGACCTAGTTGAAGATCGGGGTGTCGTAACCACTGGATCAGTCTTTTCACTGCGGTTGGTTGAGAGCAGGTTTCAGGCATAGGTGTAGCCAGGGGGGTCAGGGGGGCCAATGCCCCCCCAAATCTGTAGCATATCTAGTCGTTTTGTGCTTTGAGAAACGGTATCCCTTACAAAAGTGCTTTTAGAAACGGCATCTCTAACAAAATAGCATCAAACATTTTTGTCCAAAACAAATTTTGGTTTGGTTGAACCACTGGTCTCAGGATCTATCGATTCGTCTGCCTGGAGCGCGAGCGCAGAATGCAAATATGTAACAAGCAAAACTTCTGCAATCTACCAACCTCTTCCTCGCCGCACACACACAAAGCGCACCATTAGCATGAAAAGGCATGCCACAAAGCATCACCTTGCCCGTGTGAAGTCAGGATGGCCGATGCAATGCCGTGAGGGTCATCCCTCGATATGCACGCGAAGTTCTCCTGCGGTCGTATGGTAGGCAACTGGCTGTAGACGTGGATTTCACCTGTTCAGCGTAAAAAACATGAATGATTGGCTTTAAAGCGCGAAAACTACTTGTTTCCGAAAATGCGCGAAAATTGCTTCTTATTCCGAAAGAGTGCGAAAATTGCTTCCGTTTACGAAAATGCGCGAAAATAAGCTTCTGTTTCCGAATCGATCAGTCACGGCACGGTCGACGAAATCATACAAGACGGATATTCCCCAGTTTCGCACTCGGTGGCTAAACCAGCTGCGAAAGCGCAAATGGCGTCTCTGCCCGAAGCTTTACGTCACGTCTTTCTCATGACCTCTACACCAGAATTCATACACACTTTTAACATTTGCAATATTCGCTTTGGGGGCTGTTTGGGAAATCCTAGAAAAATCAAACTTGCAAAACAACACTGCTCTTCTTAAAAGTAATCGATTAACAGCGCTGACGATCGTGACGCGATGAACAATCGAAAGCGTTGAACCGCTGCAGAATCGCAAACATCGCCAGAACGCAAATACTGCTCTACAGCTTGGCAGGAACACAGAAACGCTATACGTTCATAGCATCAATATTAACTTGCTCAACGAACCAGACTGACTGCAAATTCCTGGCAAGTGGCGCTGACGTAATATATTGACAGTGTTGCAATAAACAACGATAAGGGTTTGTTTGGTTACATCACAGAAACGCCGCCGTTTCGCAAATAAACTTTACAAGCAGCCGAGGAAAATGCACGAAAAATGCTACAACTCAATGCTGTTACATTCTAATGTTCTTCTTCAAGACAGTAGCAGTCTATACAACAGTTTTTAACATCAGAAATTGCAGAAGTTTTGTACAGGGCGCAAACTTTTGCATACCAAGGTTGGTGAGGCAGACAAGGCCGTATTCGTTGTAGTCCGGGTTCTTGGTCGAGACGAACTTCGCGTATTCCACTTTCCTGATCAGCGAACCGTCGATCGCGGTCAGTTTGAACTTGCGTTTGGCGGAGACTTTGGGCAGAGCGAAGACTTTTATCTGCTCCTCGGAGCTGTTGGAACATCAACTCACACTTTACGATCGTTCGTCAAAACAAAGAAAACAGAGGAGACTGGGCAGCGGAACAGTCGTTCCTGACGACAGCGTAGCAACAAAGTCCAAACAATGCCATTAAGAGCCAATACATCGCTGAACAAGCACAGGACATTTCTTCCCACAAAAAGCGCCGCTTGAAGTATGATTGAACGACGCTGTCGTAAAGAGTTGCGACAGGATTTTGTGTATGTGCCAGGTTTATACCTATCTACTGGAAAAAATGTCACTACCCGTGCATGCAGAGCATTGCGTGAAAACACGCATCATGTGTAATAGGTTTGGCAAAGATTTGTAAAATCTACACTTTCTTTCGTTTGTGGTCAGCAGTTGCCCGTCCACAACGAACAGCTTTCTACAAAGACATGAGCATCTGCTCCAATGCGAATCCACCTTATGACCAACGAATGGTGGTGTGCGCCTCCTGGTGGTGCCGTGGATCGAACAGCGCCACCGTTCAGGGCCTTGGCGTCGTGAGGGTGCAGCATGGCTTGGAGGGGGGTGCCGTAGGCGTCCAGGACGGTTATGTCGATTACGGGTGCGCGATGCATCAACTGAATGTGTTTGCCTGAAAACCAATCGATTGCATGTAAATCAGTGGTTCTTAACCTTTCTGGCCCACGGACCATCTTTTCAAAAAATATCCGATGACTATTCTGCTATGCTGACACCTCCTGAGCAACTAGTCGAAACTGCACATAAGTCAGTGAACGTTTTATCAAGGATTTATGGATCGTTCTGTGGACCACTAGAAATTCTAGATGGACCGCGTTGAGAATCACTGATGTAAATCAAAGCTGTTTATTCCGTACCGCCAGGGTTCCCATACGTTTTTAAAAATCATTTTCCACACTTTTTCAATACTTTGTCAAAACCTAATTTAAGAAGTTCAATAGTATTACTTCTCTTCATTTTTCCAAATTCTTAATCATCAAACTCAATTTTACACATTGCATAACACTGCCTAAATAATGAAGCGCTTTGCCTTCACTAAAAGTCTGCTCAGAACCTGGAGATTTGTTTTCCATTTAGAATTTCCATACTTTTTCGATACCTAACGTACATTTAGACCAAATTCAATACTTTTTCAAGGTCTTGAAAAACCAATTTTGAAATTCAATACTTTTGCAATACCTTCAATACCGCGTAGAAACCCTGGCATCGTATTAGTCGACTTTGAACCAGGCCCGTCGCCAGATTTTGGTCGTTGGGGGGTCAAACAAGCAGAGGGGTACACTCATCGCAAAACTTTCAAAAAGTCATCGCTGCTTACAACGGAGGGGGAATATCAGCAGCAGATGATGAGGCGGAACTCTTGCGGACGAAGGTACCTTCTCGGTCCTTTGTCAACACGCTCACTGAGTCAGATTGCACACAGGCAAATATATTGCTGCAGGTACTCTGAAAGTCAGGGCCAGCAAGCTGCAGGTCTCAGCGGCTTTTCAACCAGCACTCACCCACGACGTACGTGACCTCAGACTCCTGGCGTTGGTTGTAGTCGGGAACGAGGAGGACGAAGACGAACACCTCCCCCGAGTTCGTTCCGGCCCAGAAAGTGGGGGAGGCGATGACCGCTATGGTGGAAGAAACACTGGTGAGCTGCTGCAGTGAAAGCGTAGGTAGAAAGGACGGAACGATTCGTTAACAGCGATGACACTGTACAGTTCCGAAAGACGACAGCAACGGCTGGATTTAAACTGACAAAATTCCGTTCAGAGAAACCATCAACAAAACAACCTTCAAACTTTTAAGTTTCAAATTTTTTCACAACAGAAGTTCAGTTTCACAGAAAAAGTACAAAACTAAAATTTCAGAAAATACAAACACGACAACCGCCAGACCCAACGAAAGCTTTGCACAAATCAAATCAGCTTATGGAAGATCAGTTAAAACAAAGCTTCGACTTCACCCACCATCCCTGACGAAGGTCATCGCGAAGTAAATCGACCGGACCATGCCGGTCATTCCGTCCTCAGATGACCGGGCCTCGACCCGTCGCTGCCCAGTAGCTGCGGGCGACCACCCCCCGGTAGAGGCCGTCTCCTCCTCATCCACAAGGGCGGCATTCGCCTCTTGAAGTTTCTGCACGAAGCGAATGACAAACTCGAAAAATGAAACGAGAAACACTGTTTGTGGCGTGGTGAGGATGGTGGGGGACGGTTTAAAGGAGCAGGCACCAACAAAACTTGATACAAGCAGACGTTTCAAGTCAAAATCAGTAAATAACAAAGCGTCCGCATAACAGTGCGAGGCTGGACGTTTTCAAAATTGAAAAGTTTGCAGATTAGATCGTGAATGCGCTTGAACATTCCGAAGACTTTACCAAAAACGCAAAAATATTACTGTAACTACAGTGCGCAGACAACGTAGCGGATTCAGGTTGTACTAATTTTAAAGGTCTTTTACTTCAAAATAGTGATGTTATAAAAATGCAGGATATTTTAGGTCAGTATAAAATGTTAGACGTTCATGGCTATTCCGCGGATTTTGTCCAGGCTCATAAATTCCAAAATGCAACCCATACTCTGTGTTCTGAAACACCGTGCACTCTTGAAAAGGCGGTTCCAAACCTCTAATAGCGACTCATGCACGATCAACACTTGTTTCCTGTCTAGGAGCTACTAGTAAGACGATGCGCAAAGTTTAAGTCTGAGCAGTCTGCATAGCAACATGCGTCGGCTTTGCAACAAGTGGAGACAGAAGCGCATGTTCACCTGCGACATGTCTCGTCGGTACCTCCTCCGCTTGGACGCTCGCCTCCTGGTCGAACCTCTTCCTCCGCCGCGGAAGCTCCCCCTCAGCCGCCGGATCGACTGACGCAGCGACATTTTAAAGGACTTGGCGCGGGAGAAGTGACCCTCCATCGCTGAGTGGTCGCCCGCCTCCAACGTGCAGCGCGATAAGACAGACTTGGCCTGGAATGAACGCAGTGTGATGGAACATGCTAGGTTTACCCAGGTTTATATCACAGGATTAAAGTAGATACGTTGCTCTCTCAGGCACGACGAATTTTTCTACGCAAATCGACCACAGAATCCCTTTTCACGGTCTACTGACCTCGCTTAGCACGTACAGTACAGTAAGTTGTTCAAGCATATCGGTTTCACGATACTCGGGTAACAAACCAGCGGTTAAACACTTGAACAGCACGTCACCTGCAAATAATCAAACAGGACAAATCCGTGAGCGGTGCCGAATCCAACCAACCCCCAGTTTGTTGATATGTTCAGGGCGGTGATGCTGGCGGGTGGCTGGCATTGGATCACGTTGTTTACTTGATAACCTGTGAAGGCAGGAATGTGATGATGAATCGGTTGAAACCAACTTTGCAAACTGCAATACTCTTCAAATTAAGATCTATTCGAAACTCTTCCTTACGCTTAGTGCACCAAACAGCTTAATACCGAATAAATTTTGACGTTCAAAAGTTATTAAGCTTTTCACATCCAGCAAACATGTGTTATGCAAAGCAAACAACTAGATCTGGAGTTAAGATCAAACAACTTAGTTTTGAATGACCTTTTAATAAAAATAGAAAACTTCATGTAACGAAGTCGACAACGATCTTATTTCTTAGTGTGTCTGGAGTATAGTACTGAGAGAAATTTTCCCTACATTTTAATCGAGGTCATCGCAGCATGCACTTGTTTCTTCTCTTACTATTTCATTTTGTGCGAATTTAAATTTTAAAGGAAGCGCATTCTCTGAAAGTAAAATCAAGTTAAACAAAGAAGCAAACCAATATTTACAAAACAAAGCCAGTTGAAGTCGAAAGCAACTCTGGAGCAGATCGATTAAATATTTTTTTCTTTCGAGCATGATGAAGCACTTACCAGGCTGCATGATTATGTGGGTGTCTTTCGTCTGTAACCGTTCATGTCCTTTCCATGCAAAGTCGGGTCGACCTTCGAGTATGTCGACCAAGATACTCGGCACTACACTCTCGATCTCTCCACTTGACAAGGTGAAAAGCACCACCTTAAAAAGCATAGACTGAAAATTGAAAATTCAAGTCCTTTTTGCGGAATAAGTCCGTACAGACCGATCGAAGGGATTGCATAAAAAACCGTCAACAAACACTCATCCTACCATAGTTTTCTGACAATTATTGGAAAAGACAATCAAGGCACTGGATCACGTCGATTTGATTTATCACTCAAAATCACTTGTTTCCAAAGCTCATACCACTATGTGTATTACAGGAGTGGCCAAACTGCGACTTCCGAGACGTATGCAGCTCTGAGGTTTCCGAAAAATTGTTTTTTATTTTTATTTCTATTGCAAAGTGTAGAAACATTGCAAAATGGTACTGTGGTAGCTAGCGTGCCGTACAGTATTACTTTTGCAATTCGTTCCAAAAAGAATTATGTCGCAGAAGCGNAGATTGCAAACAAATTCGTGTTTTCAGATTTTTGTGTTGCGTCTCTTTGTAATTTGGGTTTTACGATGTGCGGCTCATACACAGAAGGTTCGCAGTTGGATTATAATTCGGTCCTGCAACNAGCTNATTTCCAAGATAAAACGAACTTTGAACTGTTGAAAATTGTCAAGCTTTCAACTCAAATCAGCCGCCCACTACGTCAACAAACCATATTCCAGAACTGCAACGATTCATAACATGGCACGAAATTCGCCACAAAAATAATTGCTGTTTGCAACAAGATCCTATCCTTGGATCTCGGTGAGTCGACTCACCTGACCAGCAGTGCCTCCAGCGGCCAGTGCGCCTGACGAGGGACATATGGCCACCTTGCGGACGGCCAGGCGCGGATCGTCGCTGTATGGGTCGAACTCGCCAGCCTTGTATACACAAAAATTGCCGTTATGCAACGAATGTTCCGCAGTCACCAACAACAAACAGAAACAAAAATGATGTCAATGCTNTCTACGCAAGAAGCAAAACTGCCTCAAAGCAACGGCTTCAAACGAACGCCAAAAATACTTTATCGGTCGCAATGGCCTTCCTTACATAGTTCTGTCTCACGAGTAGAAATGGGTTAAGGTTTAGAAAATAAAGTATCTAAAATGGCAACACAGTGTTTGAAGCTTTAGGAAAAACTAGCCGCGTAAACGAGACATGACGATGGAAGCATACGCTCCCTAGGAACATGTGCTGGTTTTAAGTTGACTTAAAAACATGTGAAGCATTTTTTGAATCACGAAAAAGAAAAAAATCGAACAATGAGCGCATACGTGAAGCGAAAAGCGCGTGGCATTTAAACGCAACGTACCGTTACGATTATTAACGTATTAGCTGATTGTTATGACATACACAATCAAATAAAGCAGTATTGTAACAACAGCAAAGCAAAACACGTTAAATTCCTCATTGCTGCAATCGGCAATGGCTGCCTGAATATTTTCGAAGAAAAACAAACTTTTGCCAAAGAAGAAAACAGAGTAGGAAGCTTTTTTGAAGTACAAAAAAAGCAACAAACAACGTAAACCAGCAATACTGTCAACAGGACGTTGAAATCACAAGAAACCATAACAACGAAAGAGGCCCGTTCAGCGAAACAGGCGTCGATAAAAACATGCCCACCTTCCGGAACGGAGGAAACTGCTCCTCGAAGCCTTCGCCGTCGTTCGCGCCGTCCGAGTCGGTGACGAACACGTGACTCGTTTGAACTTTGAGCACGGGGCGCATGGCAACATCAGAGACGTCCCACAGCTGCAACGTAAAGCGAAGGTCGTCGTTAGTTGGAGGTATGGAAGCAGGAAACCCGGCTGGTGGAAAAAATACAGCACGCAGCGCGTAGAGTTCGACATGTCAATTTTTAGACGTGCCGTTTTTTGAGTGAGATAAATAACGCGTCTGGTCAGCGTTTGAGACATACTATGAACGATTAAAATGTATATAATGAAAACCCGAACAAAAATAAACTTGTTTCCTACACACAGCAACGAAGTTGTCTCCGTTACCTTCACACTGCCATCTTCATGACCAGTTAGTAGCAAGTCGTGAGATTGATTGCTTTTTTTCGTCATATCAACACCTCCCGTGATTGGCCAGGCCTGAAACAGATTAAGCAAAGACCACTTTTACGTCTTGAAACGAAAAGAACAAGCTCGCGGTGTTGAGGAACAAAAATGTCGATATCTCAAAAAGTTTCTCTCACGCACAAAAAATCCTTACGTGGAAGGTTTGTTCGGATAAAAGGCACAGCAACAAAAAGTGCAAGATGTCCACGTCTTAGTGAATATCTTTAACTTCTTAAAGTATTTAACCAGCGGTCATCCGCAAACTACAGACGACAAATCGTCAAAAACATCTGCGCCTTAGACATTTTATTTTATCGCAGTGGTGCTTTGCTTCGTCAGCACAGCGTGAAACACAACGCAACACTAACTGCCCGTATTTAAAAAAGCGCTGTCGTTTAAATAGAATTTAAACGATACCGCAACCGGATGACAATCGCCTCGCGAAACGAGGAAGGAAAACAGCGACTGACGCGCGCGGGATGCGGCGAATGTCACGAGAGTTAAATGCCACCCTCACAGCATAATGACCACTTGACTCAATGAGTTAGGACACCACAGTAACGAGCGGCTGCGTCGTTCTTCGACCGCACAATCGAGCAAGCAAGCATCATGTTCAGGGCGGTCTTTACTGGAAACGAAACTGCGTGAGACGCAGATCGGGGCGAACGCGTATTGAACTTTTTCGACCGTGCGGCAAAAAAACTACGCGAGCGGTAACAATCGCGTTTCGCCCCGGTCGTTCTTTGAGGCAAGCGAATAAGTAACCACGGTCTGAACGAGCTGCTTCGGCCAGCACTGTAACAAGCGCCAGCGGAACAGTCACAAGAGCGTTGACCTAAATCTGATATTTGCTGATGCAGCGCATAACATTTTCGATGTGCAATGATGATTAACTGGACTAGGTCTGAAACGTAACCTCCCGCAAACGCTCATGTGCTATGAGTAACGCTGCCGCCAACCGGGTTTGGTTGTGTTTGCTACACATACGAGCCAGACGCCACTCGAGTAATAGTCAAGTATTTTGGTTGTTCGAGAAAGAGCTGATGAGAGGTGTTCCTTTGTTTGCAGGCGAATATACGCAATGTATTGCTTGCTAACTGAATGATGGTCTGCTTTTTTCGAGACTTGGCATCTCATCGCTTTATCCCGAACAACGTCCTGGCATCTCACCACTGCGGCTCAAGCATGCAAGATATCCCTGAGGCATGTTGATCATTCCTTTTCGTCAGTAGTGGGTCTTAAAACCGTCTTCCGGCTTGTCGCAAAACTCTTAAATTCGTATATGGCGAATGGCACCACATGAGAGGCAACCAGACAGTTTCACTTAAAACCGAACACGTCACAGCAAAACGTTGGTCGGCGGCGAATTCGCAGAAAGAGCTGTACAACCCTTACTGCTGCTGTCACGTGGCAGTCATTTGAGTGGGTCAGGGCGTGTTTGCACTGCAAACAAGAAAAATCTGTCTTGTGCGCAACTGCGCGTGGACGGGCGTCGTTAGATTGCTGTCGTATGCCCGCGCGCTTTGTCAGGCACAAAGGTGAACCACTGACGCAAGGTCAAGTTGCGCGCACCGGGACGTCAGGTGTGTGCGCGACGTTGATTGGTCGAGAGCTGTCGGTGCCGGGAGAGCTTCATGGTGTATCTTTCCCATGGACGATCAAGCACAAGTTTCACCCAATTTAAGTTTCTAGGTGTCACCGTGTTCGGCAAAGAAACACACTGCACAGCGAATTACTTGAAAATTGAAAGATGCAGCAATTTTCTTCCGAGTCCACGCTGTCTGTTAATAATATGTCACACATTCCCGTGTTATCAAAATACGGAAAATTCGATTTAAACCGGATGCTAGCAACGAAGCATCGACCCAATGAGCAAAAAGTATCGACCGTTCTGTTTTCATTACCTCAGCAGGAAATGGAATCAACTGAAAACATCCAGGTTTCTTGAACCCAGAAATGAAAGCATAGAAAAACCAACACATCTTCCACACAACACAAAAAATCCAAAGCACAGTCTACGTTATTCAAAAAGCGGGTGGTGTAACCTACATAAAACCTAGAAAGCAGCTTCAACAACAATCTTACTGAATTTGACTTGGACGACTTGGAACCTTTCGCTGCCTCGCAGATTTTCTCCCAAACAGCGTCGGAGAGGCCTTCGACATGCGATGAGCAGGTGATGGCTGAAGTGTGAGGTGAAGCGAGGTAGGGTGGGGTCAGACAGGGCCAGTCGTCCTGGGTCAGATCGATCGCGACCAGCTCCTCTTCGGCCAGAACGATCAAAAACTCGGGTTCCTCCCAGTCTTTGCAAATAAATAAAATCAGTGAAACAAAAAAAAACCGCAAAATTACAACCAGTCATTGTAAACAACAGACTTAGTGATGATCGTATTGCCAAGGACCAAAAGCAACTTAGAAAGTTTGAGGAAGGCCTTTTACTGTAGCGAACTGCGATTTTACGTGTTTTTTGTTGTACCTTGGCGACTGAAGCATTTGGCTTCGAAGGAAAGTCCTCACTGACCAAGATATAACGCACTACAATCAAGTTTAAGCGTTCCGCACGCTACTGTTAATCACGGACTGCAACAAAAAGAGCATTCGTCACAAGCCTTCAACGCGAAAGGTAAGACCACAGTTGCGAAAAAGGGGATCCGGAAAATATAAAGTGCAGCTGCCCACGCTTTCGGCAGACCTTATGAAATCATGCGCAAGCGGCAGGCCGCGAAATTACATTAAAAGCCCAAGAAAACGAAATTCGCTTCACGCACCGTGCACTCAGTTGCGCGCGCCACTGTTCCGCAGCGCCGGCCACTCACCCGCTCTCCGGTCGTGCCGGCAGATGACGAAAAAGTCGATCACTCGTGACGTGAAATCGAACGCGACGTGCTTGGAGCCGTGGATCGCGCTCACGCAATGCCGATCGCCGTAGTTCGCTCTGGGCATGCCGCCGCTGAACACTCGGTACGGGTCCCTGCGTATTGGGGGGAGGGAAATGGACTTGAGACTGTAACTGGGCTCGGGACTCCCGGAGCATTGGGGCGGAATGGATTGTAAAAATCGTCACAAACGGCACAAAGTGCAATGGTGCGGAGCTGCCAGTGCGAGCGAGCGCAAGCAGCCCGCTTTCTTCCCCACCTCCCACACATTGAAACGCTTATTTTGAAATTCAATCTGGTGCTATAATGCCCTTTCAGCTTCGGAAATATGTTTACAAACAGCGGTTTTAGGTTAACTAAATCCAAAACGCAACCAATGACGCCAACACGCGCTGAGACGACGTCCAGCACCTTGGCAGCAAACAAAAATAAAACTTATCAATATTTCAAGCATATAATATCAGCACGTCCACGACAACGAAGAGAACGGTGTTGGCATGTGGTCTGCTGCATCGCAAGCGACTGCATCGCGTGTCTTGATTATGATGCGAGTTTGAAAGTCGAAGTTGCTTCAAGTGTGTTGAACGCAAGATGCCGAAGTAGGGGTTATGACAAATTNGATCAACGTAGTCGAAACTTAACGAAGCCAACACACCCACGTCACGCCAGCAGGAAAAAAATTAAAAAAAACAAGCGATAAAATTTTCCGGCAAGCATTCACTGCAAGAAGCTTTTTGAAAATTTACACATTCTGTACTGTGGGCTGCTTGGACAACTGAGAACTTACGTCCGTGACGATCTCCACAAAATTTTTGCGATCGCTTTGCAAGGGAAAGGACCTGCAAACAATTGACTGTTAAGATCACACAACAGTAGCCCTATCCCGAGCCTGATACAATCTGACAATTTAAAAATAACGACGAAAATTCGCACACAGCATGAGATGAGTAAGTCAAGTCATGCGCGCTAGGTCGTCATAAAGCAAGAAATTGTGCTTAGGTTGTGTGTTCGTTGTAGCAGCGATTACAGGTTCCGTTTTATCAAAAGAATAAAAATGAAGCAGTTATAAAACCGTTATGCGGTGGAGATGGGAGAAATTAGCTCGGTCGAGGTCAAGCTGAACTGCATTTGTCTTGTAGCCGTAGTTGCTTGAGTTTGTGCAGATGTCGGTCTCGTGACAAAATAGCAACTTTGAGACATATATTGAAGAAAATTTGCTTAAAACACGAGTTTTAAGAACATCAGAAAAAGTAGCAACACACATCCTTGGCTCAACAATTAATTTGCAAAACAGCATGAAATAGCATTTTGCACAAAATCAAACGTTGTGGAACCCACCGTAAGGCGTGTATGAAGTGTGAGGGGACGAAGAGCCAAGTCTCCATGTGCATAAAGACCCGTCGATGTGAGCGCTCATGAACTCTGTGCCATTCGAATGCCATGAAACTGACTCCAAACCCTGTGTCAGACGAGTCACATTATACAGTGAGCCTCGGTTAATCCGGATTCGACTTGACACACAAATTCATCCGAATCCGAGTCAGACGAAGATCCGGATTAACCGAGGTTTACTGTAATTCGACTAAAAGCAGTGGAAACCGTAACAGGCAATAGCATCAGCAGAAATTCATGCCGAAGGGCACTCTGAAATGTCAAATCTAGCCGAAAGTACATCGCACAAGCGATTTAGACAATGTCCTTACCTTGTCACAAAGGTAAAAACTTTCAACACTTTGTGTTGTAGTATCCCACAACACCATCAGGCCTCTGTTGTATCCGATCAAAATCTGGTGCGGCTTGCTGGGATGTTCCACAACAGCTTCAACTGGGCCAAGGGCTTTGCCAGTTTTGTAGTGATCTGGTATGCTGCAACAGCGAAAATAACTTCGTTTCCCACGTACACCACTATGAAGCAACTTAAAACAACAGTCGACATATGAAAAGTTTCCATCGATTCAATATCCTGGATATAAACACACGACATCCCTGCGCAACTGTGTTGATCATTTGGCAGCTCTTTCCCACATAGGCTATCCGATTCGATGTAAATTTGGCTTGCTGTGCACCTTAATCGACCAGTCAAGGGGCAACGA
>JGI24021J15306_10001620_pt1 | contig 22552 bp, 11 predicted proteins | sample Ectturendosymbi1_FD_15306 | JGI IMG/M metagenome (IMG submission 15306) | reverse complement strand
CAAAGATACCAAAGTGCACGAAGAATTTTTGTGCTATGTTCCAATTTCTTCAACAACAGGCAAAGATCTTGCATCTACAATTCTCACCCAACTATCTGAACTTGGGCTTAATCTGGAACATATATGTGGGCAAGATTATGATGGCGCAAGGAATATGAGCGTAAAATATCGTGGTGTCCAGGCTAGAGTGAAAGAATTGTACCCTTTGACCATGTAGACTCATTGCTGCAACCATGTTATTATTTTGGTCATTAGTACTTCATCGCAGTTGCCAGTTGTTAGAAATGCGATGGCAATTATGTCGGACACGTTTTTCTGTCACGTTCTGCACAGCGTGTGTCGATATTTCCAGACAATGTTGAAAGAGACGTTTCAGGCTCGGCTTCTTTGCGACAGAAGCTGAAACCAATTTGCGCCACACGCTGGGTAGAAAGACATGACTCGATCAACATTTTCGTGACACTATTNCCAGCAAGATTTGGTGCTTACGACCAAAGTTACACCTGCTGTTTGAACAGCCAGATGGAGTTAATTGTGTAGTTAGAACAGTCTATTTAGCAATCATTCCTAAGTTGTTCCAAAACAGAATAGTGCAGTTAGTGACTTAAGGATGTTAACTGTTGCGTTCACGTAGGTCTTAGTCTGTATTTGTTAACATTTATAGGCGATTTGAGATACAAAATGTTATTAATATAAACATGTGCCATGCACCAGGAGATTAGCAAGTCCAGACATCAACAAGGCTTATGCATGCGTATTTTGGTTAGAGAAAATCTGAATGTGCACGCTTTGTAAGTGTATTTCAATTAAGCTCATGGTAAAGTTTATCAATTTGCGCTAATGAAAGGAAACGTTCATTGCGGCGCACATGCTTTGACCGGCCTCATGTTTGCTCCTTCGGCAATGATGTTTTCATAATTTTCATAATTTTTTTCATAATTTCATTGCGACATCTGTAAATAATCGCCGTCAATTAAATGACAATGATTTCCGAACCAATTCCCTTTGTTAAGGTCGTTCAAAAAATTTCAGTNGGAAACTACGAGCCTATTATGGGCATTTACGGGAAAATATTTATAATTACTTTGCACAATCTGAANATGCTGTTCNTATTGTGAATTAAATATAAATTTTCAGAATAACTAGCCCCCTGAAAAAACATGCAGGCCCCCAATGGAAGATTTTCNGGCGACGGTTCTGCCGAGGCCCGCAGACACGGGGTGGGGGCATTCNGGGTCAGTTATCCCCAAATCTTTTTTGTGCGCCCCCAAATTTTCTTGTGCTCAGAAAAATTTGTTTTAAACATATGATAAAAACAAAAATCTTTCCTCCTAAAAATTTATTTTCCCTCCAAACCGAAAAAACTGGCTACGAGCCTGATTCTGCCAAAATGTGTCTGCAATTAGGATATTTTGTTTTGAAGGCCATTCGGTCTCCAGATGTAGCATAACGTCAAACTTTTTTATAAATCAACATCAGGGGGCCCCCTGCAAGCATTTTGAGGAGGGCAGAGTTGGGCTGTTACGGCACTGATTTGCCTATCTGTAGGGGTACATTTAAAGTCAGCAACAGGAGATAAAAATATATTTTTATTTTGTTTATTTTCAAATGTTTATACATATATCAGTTCAAAAGTCATTATATGCTTATTGTTAAATATATCTGTGAATAATCATAAGAAAATGTTTTGTCATAAGGAATTTCAGGGGTTCATGTTCATCTGTCAAAAATTCTGAAGGGGTACATGCTTATCTGTTGAAATGCTGTAGGGGTACATGCTCAATTGTCGGAATGCTGAAGGGGTACATGGCAATGGAAAGGTTGGGAACGCCTGTGCTGAAGTGATAAGGTGTGTTGCTGACGTTATTTTCAGGTAATAAGGCCTAACCGAGCGCTTCATTCGATGCGCTTTTTCTGTGACAGCGTTTTCTCTTTACAATACAGTCCTCATCTCCAAGCGAGCCCTCCGCTTTCAACGCGCTCTTTCTGTGAGAGCAATCGCTTAGTGCACTTGAAGGCGCTGAGAGGCCGTGAGCTGCGCATGGTGAGAATAGTTGGAATGGTCGGACTTAACAATTGACGAGATCCTCTTTGAAACTATGAGCAAAAATGTCACTAACACTGAGAGCACCATCACAAGTTTCTTGTAGTCCTTCGTCTACACAAACCAATATTATAATCAGAACAGTATAATTTAGACCTGAAACCACCTTGCTTTGTATGACACCAGGGAATTCATGCCTTGCAGTAGCCCAGGTTTTGTCTGGATTACTGAAACAGAACACCACGTTTTTCTTCAGACAGGATACCATGCTTTCCTCCGACACACTTCCGCGCTATATATGCAATATGCATGCAAATTTAGCTAAATACGTGCAGAAATAGCTATCTCTGCGCAGAGATAGCTAAATATGTGCAGAGATAGCTTTCTCTGCGCAGAGATAACTAAATGCACGCAGCAGTGGTTCCACCCCTAGTGTTTTTCCACTAGATCTAGTTTTTTCATTTCATCTAGTGTTTTTTATGGCTATCTAGAGTTTTCTTATGAGTGAGCTGTATATAATTAATTGCACTACTTTGTGCAATTGTAACTGTAATTGAGACGTTTTGATTTAGTGCAATTGTAATTTGATAAAGATTCTACCTAATTAAATCTCAAATTACGCAAGGCAACATAATATGCTTTGAGTTAAACCGCTGCGAAGTCAGTTGGTCATCTGTTAAAAGTTTCAGTGACCTGTACAAACAAGCACAAGCACTGCTGCTATCTGCCGTTTTGTTTGTCTCTGGTTTACAATGAGTTGCACAGTGTCTATGGTTGGCATTGCAACGCATTTTCTGGGCATTTTCATTGTGTGGAAGTTTGCTTTTGTAATCTAGTGTTTTTTAATCATGAAATCTAGTACTTTTCCGTAACAACAGAGTGGCAAAACTGGCACGCAGAGTAGAGATAGCTAAATGCACGCAGAGATAGCTATCGCTGCGCAAAGATAGGCAGATATGGTTGAATATGCACAGAGACAGCTAAATATGTGCAGAGATAGCTAAATATGTGCAAGAGATATCTGAACATGCACAGAGATAGCAGTTTTTGTGCTAAATCTGTCCGATATAGTTTTTTTACGAACGACGCCCCATACGTCAAATCCACTTATGCAACGGGCAAGCAACAATCGAAATTCCCTGCTCGACCAGGTCCACTCTTTCATTCTATTAATGCTTGTGCGTAGCTACCTTTTGGAAGCACTTTCTGACTGCGCGCTTTAGGCATATGACGCGATGCGCCGTAACAGGAGCAAGTAAACACTTTTCGTGGTAAATTTAACCATGATCTGTAATACGGTAGCCATAGGCAGTTAAAGCTGAAAATCTTCGTCACCACCTTGCCTTATTAATTTTCTTCCTCAAGCAAATTAGTAGTGGCATTCAGATTGCATGCAAGTAAAGGTTGAAAGCAAATAAAGGTTACCAATCAATGTGGCTAACTCTGATATTGTAGCAAAACAAGCATTTTGCATTCTTACGTAAAATTAGGGCTGTACAAGCAAATGTGTGCAACACAGTGCAACATTACTATGTTCTCTATGGTAAAGCCATCGTTAGAACGTGGACAATGCGTCCGGTTTTGCCGGATGAAACGTTGCTCTCAGTGCAGGGCAGTGATTAGCTTTAAGGGGAAAGGAAGAACTGCCTGACGTTTGTTACAAGAATGATGAGCGATATTTACAGTATCATGCATTCAGCAGATGGAAGTACATCAAATGCATTATTATATTCACTAAAATAGTGTCAAAACTCCGTCAAACCTACAGAAAATCAAGTAAAGTTTGTTAGTTTTCAACAAAAAACGTTAGAAAACTATTAAATTAAGTGACAGCAATGCAAACATGTAACTGGTGTCAGCGACAGCAATGCAGACATGTAGCTGGTGTCTTGTGCGCAAAGGAAGGGTTATGAATAGTGGTCTAACTTGCAGGCTTGTGCTGTAACTGGGACACTATTTCCTCTTTGATCGCATCCCATGGCAAATTGCGGCTGTCCCATTTCATGCAGCTCTAGCTAAACTACACTAGCAGCCTAATACAAAGTACATTATCGATGTGCATTCCTAGCAATTAGCCTCAAAAGAGTCGTGGCTGAGGCGCCTCAAAGTCCCTCAATTAGAGTGCTTCGGCTGTAATGGGGCCAACTAAAATTTGTTTAGCCTTTTTTCGGTGTGTTCTATAAAAGACCCCAACAAGCCTATTTTCTGGAGATTCGTGTCTTGACATTGAGACTACGTAAACATTATCGTGTTCGGTAAACATATAGTAATGGTTCTCATCGTCATAATATTCCAGGTATACGGTATTAATTTTTCAGTTCCGTTTATTTGTTTCTGACACTCACAAACAAAGCTCACGAAGTAGACGAGATAAATCGAATGAGCAAAAAAATTACAAACCACAAGTATTCAAGCACAATGACAGACGGGTTTCCAAGTTAAAAGAAGATTAAAACATTGTATTTTATCAAACCTGGATCATTCACAGAATAATATCACAATTAATGGGAAATAAACTAATCCAAATCATATTATATAAAGTTTGCGTATCTCCCGCGTATATGATTTAACCAGATGGTGTTCTACTTGTGTCCAGCTCTAGTTTTATGGCAGAAATAGGGATCTATTAATGAGGAATACATAAGGTAACATTTATTTCATGCTAGTATGAACAGTTTAGGAAAGGCTAACTTTGGTTTAGGAAGTGTAATTTGCACTTTTCTTGAAAGTATAAAAAGTTGTACCGTGATTTTAAATTTGGATCCAAAGATTACCAAATCTTGACTCCTTCATAATCAAGCAAGAAATTTTTAATGGGTAGCCAATATTTTCCTGTGAAATAAATATGTTTGTAATGTTTTTAGTCTAGTATTACAGTATATGAATATATATTGTCCGATTTTTGAACAGTTCATTGAATACTGATGATAGACAGCTACCTATGCTTGAATTGATGCATCATTTTAGCTGTCTGAAACTTATCAGTGTCATTAAATATGGAAAGACACACATCAATACATTTAAATGCCTTCAACTCTCGCACAAGTCACAAGATACATATGCTAGTATTTTTCTACAAGATTTTACGCAAATCGCGCATGGAAATTTTACAAGCATAATGAATTGTCTAAGATCGTAACATACACACTAGAAAATAGGGAAACGTCGCANTTAAGATTATTATTGACTTCACTCAGCATGCAAATCTACTAAAAATTTTACTCTCAACTGTTTCCAGTTTGTANAAATGTTTATTTGGAAAAGATTATCAGCATTTTTATAGGGTCATGTATTTTTATCTGTTACTTTTATGGCTCCATTGCAAACTTACGTACTTTTGTATGTTGTGATGAGTTTGCAAATAGGTGTAGAGTTTGTATCTGGTACTTGTTAAATCTTCACAGACTGCAGTTTTGGTGTCCTTCAGATTTTTTCTTTTCTCTATCAAGTCTTGTACATTAGCATAGCAAACAATACGAGCAATGTTTCCACTAGGTTTGACTGCTGTGGAATTGTTTTTTTACGCAATCTGTGGATACTCTGCAGCTGCATATTTTCTCTTGTAGTGTAATGTTCAATTGCCCAGCTGGTTTTAAAAGTCGTTTTCTTCCGTCATTTTCGACTATGCAGTGCTCTCATTCCACAAGGATTTTTACATTTGCTCATCTACTGTATTGGTCGTAATTATCGGTTGGAAATTTTTCCGCCTGTATAGGGCTTTTGAGATTTTGATTTTCCTATTTTAACTGAACGTTTGCGTTTTGCACGTTTTCTCAGTCGGACACAAGTTCCACCAGCTTGTCCCATACGCTGCTTGCAGTTAAGTTAATGTCAAACAAAGCTGAATGCACAGTTTTCTGGTTGAATTTTTTTGAACTTGTCTTTGTTTTACAAATTTAACTTATTAAAATTACATGTACTTCTAAATCTGTATTTGATCTAAGTTAATATTACTTAAGATTTGAAATGTCAAGTTAATTGTTCCATACCATGGGATTAGTCCCGTAAGATTCTCATATTATGCCCATTGCCATGGACAAAACAGCTATTTGCCGTAATGCAGTTATAATGTTTGTTTGAATGTTCTGTTTCTGAAATGGCAAACAACCTTTGCAAATTTAGATATGAAATTTTCCTTTGAACANACTTAGGTTGCACCAGACTAAAGAAGGCGTTTCTGACACGAATTTCAATTGCGCTAAAGAACATTTCTTGAATCACAATGCCCCATAGAATGCCAACCACATATATTCGCCTCAATAAGCGATGAAGCAGTAAAACAAAGTCTGTGAAATAATGAAGTGCACAGGACCCTGGCAATCATCCATTTTTTAAATTTTATTTAGAGTTGCTTTGTGACTGATGCTGACAGTTATATATGTCTATGATTATAAATGATGTTCATACCAAGGTTCATGATAGGTTGAAGTGTTGAACAATTTACTAACAAAAACAAACAATGTGAAAATCATAACGCAAACGTTTCGGCAAATAATGCCACTATCAAAAGTATCGTGATGAAAGCGGCAGCAAACTTGCTGCAAGTTTTGTAGCCAATAAGAATAAGAACTAGAATGTCTGTATTTCAATGATGCTCGAAGTTCTTGTTGCTTCACATGCCTTAAGGCTTAAATGTATCATTTTTCAATTCAGAATTCGTGTTATTGGCTGCAAATTAAACGTTGCAGATTGTTTTAAAGCAANAATTTTAAATTATTGTGTTAAATGATCTGCAAGGAAATTTCATATAGTTTAGTTCATGATCGCAACCAGCTGGTATTTTCGGGAGGGCAAAAAGATTGCAACTTCATGTAGTACGTAACCACTACATACCGATATGTTTTGTCCTGTTGCCCCTTTCCCTGGATGCGGGCCTGATTTTGCTACAAAAATAAATCTTTCTTTGTTCTGGACACATTTCGTTTGACGCATATTTACAGCAATCTTAAATTTGCAAAAGCTATCATGACAGCCTTAACAATACACTTCAACCGGGTATGTTGAAACGACTGCGCAGAAGGTCTAAATTACTGAAGTATTTTCATCCATGTCTAGACAAAGCAGAGCATATTCGAATTTGCGTATCTGTGGAACGTGTTTTAGACAATATACAATCTCAATCATAGTGTTTTCAATGTCAATCTTATTTAAAACATAGCATCTTACTTAAATATTGTTTTGTTTTTTGGTAGCCAGGGTTGTAAAGATTCTGGTATTTTTTACGATTAGTGCTTGTTTTGAAGATAAATATCTTGGAAAATATTACTGAACCTATTTCTAAGACCTGCTTTCTCATTTGATTGCAAATTTTTTAGTCCTGGTGGCAGAGGAACGCATCAATACATATTCATTCTCAAAATTGTTCATTTGCATTTTTTACGAAAACAAAATCAACTGCCTGAAACTGAAAACGAGTGTGGATTACAGAAATCAAGCACTACATCGAAACGATTGCTTTGACTTCTGCTTTGAAGTTAGACTAATTAAAATGAGTTATACTAACTAAAATGAGTAAGAGTTGAAAATATCTTCCCCCGAAGACGAAATATACTGTATGTTCCGAATATTCAGTGCATCTTTGCTGTGAAAAGTTTACTTTCCATAGATCACCTTACTTAGACTTAGTTATGTAGTAATGGAAAGATTCTTTGATAGATTTATCTGCGAAGATTTCGCGAGGTGCAGAAGGTGCAGGTGAGGTTTCTGCCCTAACCCGACCAATATATTTTTTCGAACTTTTTTTGAAATATTGTTTCTCAACTCTTTGTACGATTTTGAGGAGAATATTTTTTTCGAGCTTCTGAATTTTTTTTTCTTGGTTAATGCAACGTTTTTCTGGTTTCCTTCAAACAGGGTTTGTCACCGGGCAGTCTGGATGATCCGATTTAACTTTTGTTCCCTTTAAAGTTCACTTCGTCGGTGAAGCGCCGATGTGTTTGAACATAATTATTTTAATCATTGCTGTTCAGACGTACCATTACGCCCCATTTTTGGTTATTGATCGATCAATTTCGCATCACCTTCTACAGAGTTTCTCTATTACGTCCACCCGGTGGGTTGGCTTTGATGTGTTTCTGCAGCTTTTGTCGGAGCACGAGCAACCAGGTCTAAAGCGATTTTCTTCGTGTCAGCTTGTAGCTAGTCCGATTAAACATTTGCTTGTCCAATTAATTCACCCTACGGTTGTCCTCTTGTTTTTTGAACCATATTTGCCTCGGCGTTGGAAATCGTGGACGTCGGTAAACTTCATCGCGCCAAACCGGTGACACCTCGCAGTGTTCCAGCAAGTCTGAAAGAAAGGGTATGTGACGTCGACGATCCGTGCAGCGTTTCATTCGAAAACAGGATGTTGCGTAATACGTTCAGATATTTCGCNTCACCGCGGATGGCCAGACATTTTACAACTTTGNTGTAGAAACAGGCGGTCTAATAAGGGGTTATCAGCCATTAATGCTGAGTCACTTTGTTTTCGCAGACACGCACGTTTATCGTTACGCTGCTCCTCGCAGTGTTGCAGCAAGTCTGAAAGAAAGGGTATGTGACGTCAACGATCCGTGCAGCGTTTCATTCGAAAACAGGATGTTACGTAATACGTTCAGATATTTCGCATCACCGCGGATGGCCAGACATTTTACAACTTTGTTGTAGAAACAGGCGGTCTAATAAGGGGTTATCAGCCATTAATGCTGAGTCACTTTGTTTTCGCAGACACGCACGTTTATCGTTACGCTGCTTTCAATTCTTATTGTTTCAAGATCTGACATCATTTTCTTTTAATCAGACTGGACATATATTTCCAAAACTGGGTACTAAAGTGAAAAGGCTGCTGGTTTCCAAACAAAAACTCTTCACAGACGACAATGGTACCACAGTGTAAGGGTTGTTCAGTTTAACAAAATCAAAACAACACTCATTATGATGGATATAACCTCAAACAAGTAACGCTTTACAGATATCGCAACGCATTTCAACTAATTTGGCTTACCATTTTCTATAACAAAGTAAATATAACCGTTTCATATTTGCAAAGTTTCGCAAGAAAGTCATGAAACTTTCGCCTGTTTCCGTCACGTCACTTTTAACGTTTTGTTTTTTAGAATTTATTTATTTCGAAGCAGCAAACATTTAAAAGTGCCAAGGGTAGAAACGTTTAAGCGTCAATCTAATCAGCAGCTAATTTTTATCAGTCGTTATGTTATTGTCGGCGAATCTGATCAAGGACGCGAGCCTTGTTTTTCGGCATCTTTCAACTGACACATTTTATGCAATTACGGAAACCTTGGTATCAGGACAGCTGCCAACAGAATAATTGCCAACTAGGACAACTGCCAACCCGACAACTGCCAACAGGACAATTGCCATCAGCAGTCGTGTTGGTTGTCATTTGTCCTAATTGGCAGTTGTCCAGTTTGTAATTGTCCTAGAACCGTTTGCTTTCCATCTCCAAAGGGGAAATTTCAAGGAAGACGAATTTCCGCGCGGTTTGCAGCTGCCAGCACACCAGAACCAAATAAGGTGATCTATGGAAAGTAATAAGCGCTACAACGTCCATTCACTTTGCATTGTATGAGTCGATAAGCACAGCACTGCTCTGCAAGGTTTCGGGAAAGCAAACAAAACATTTAACCGTCACCGAACTGTCTTATTTTCAGTTACTGAACCCACAGTAACTGAGAACTGATATCGTGAAAGCGATGGCCTGATACAGTTTTACAGTTACGAATATACCAACGTCTTCAACTCATACCATTAAGTTTATCTAAACGCATCTCACCAATTCTGGTTCGTTAGTTTTGAATTATTTCGACGTAACACGAATTTACTCATGCATCGGAAATGAGCAAATTGCTTCCAATCTTGCAAGCAGTGTTCCACTACCATAACAGAAAATTTGCTTGGGTAAGAACAAAATACTACATTCAAAATGTAATTTAAATTACGACTTCCACGTTTTCCGACTTCAACGACACATTTTTCTGTACTTGCATGGCATGAAATCTACTAACATGAAGTGGGAACTCTGCAGCATTCTTTATTTCCACGAGAACACAATAAAGTACCTAACTGAAACCTTATTTTACCAAGCTTTCAAGTGAGTCAGTTTCTCATCAGCTCTCCCATACTAAAACACAAAGTTACCAGCTTTGTCCGTTTCAAGTATTTTGGAAGTATAATTAATAACAGATTCAAATGAAGCACTTATTTGTGCTGTAATTGCAAGGAGTTATATTAAACTGCCATAATCATGGTACATTTTCAAAACCTGCCCGGTACGCAACACGGTTTTGTGCAAAAAATCCCCGGTATGAAGTGACGCCGGGACAGCGGTAGGGCAGGAGGGGCAATAAAAGGGTTGAGGGCAATGGAAACATATAAAAACCAAAAAAATTAGCAATTACGCTTGTTTTTGCGCAGCAACAATGTTGATCTCAAAAACAATAGCAGAAATTATGGAAAACTATTCTGTATTTTGTGGGTTCGCCAATAGCTGCAATAAATTTGTTTCAAGTCGATCTTGATAAACCATAAAATTACCTGTGATTCTGTTATGTAAAGTCACTCCGCCCCTGTTTTCCATTAAGGATAGGGGAAATACCCCATCATTTCACCGCTCTCCGGCGTCCCTGATATTATCTATGATGCTATTATGTAAGGGCACTTGTACCCCTGTTGCCTCCCCATTCAAAGGTCAGGGTGGCAGTGCCCCCGTCATGAGCCCCCGTTCTGGCGTCCCTGTCGGTATGAAAAGCCCTGGTGACGTTTCACAGGAACAGAATGTCAACTCTGTAGTTGTTTAATTTTTTTCCTTTTTGCTGATTCAAGACACTTGTTTAATGTATTGAATATTATATGGACGTGCTAAGAAGACTAACATGCAATGAAACCTGTGATGAACAAAATAAAAGTAACTGAAACATGTGGCTTGAACCCATTTTTTGTGAAAGTTGGAACAAAACAGGCTTGAGCTCTGGGATACTTAGTGAAAAATGTTCGGCTCATCGCAACGGTTCTTGGGGCATTTTACTTGATAATAAAGAAATAAAGAATAGCTTGTATAGTTTTTATTTATCATCATGCAGTACAGGTTGTAATTCGCAACTAGCTTTGTGCCAGTATATATTGGAAACTCCAATCAACGAATGCAATGCAGTTTGTATATGAACGATGTTTATACAACGGTTTATACTTTACAGTATAACAGTACAGAACTAAATAATAATTCTTTATGTATTTTTACACTTGTCTCCGTTTCGTTCTTCATTTACAAGTGAAACAAATGATTTCAGTCAGATTTATAATTTTAAACTAGCGCATACTGACCAACTACAAATCCTGAGTTATGCAATGACAGCAGTGCATTGACAGCTATTCGAGAGAATCAAACTTCGGCACGGAATCAACTGTAACAGAGATCTTTCTTCAAAGGGAGAGGATATCATACGTACTGTAGTGTGCCAAAACTGAAAGTAATGTAAGACTCTAGTAAAAAAAAATATTAAGATCCTAAAATGTTGTGAAAAGTCATATGAAGAAAATGCAACTAATTTTCAGTCTACTAGGGAAAGGTGCAATAAGCTGAAGAAGAAAAATATTTTACCACCCACAAATGGTTGGAAATCACTTATCATGTGCTTGGTGGCGTGAACCATTGCAGCAAGAAATAAATTTTAGGTTCTAATTTGGCCCAGACCGTGTCAAAAAAACAACCCACAGAGCTTGTTTTCCAAGCTACGATATCTCGTTGGCCAACTGGAAATGAGCTGTATGAAACGAATAAAATCGAAACCTAGATGTTACGACGCTTAGCTCTAGAAATGGAAACGATACATCTCTTCTGCACTACCAGTGGCGTAGCCAGCCCAAAAATTTAGTGGGGGCCAAAAAAATGTTTGATTTTAGGTGAATAACACTATTTTGTTTGGAAAAACGCCTCTCAAAGGACAAAATGACTATGTTTTCTAAAAATTGGGGGGTGGCATGGCCCCTCTGTCCCCCCTGGCTACGCCTATGTGCACTACTTGTGTAGTTTCTCCTTACAAAGAAAACAACCATATTTCGCCAAAAATAGTTTGTTAAGTTTCGTTTCATTTGCACAGTGAAAGGCTTATATTTCTTCAAAGTTTTGCTGTTCTCTATCGACTGCTGTACAGTGTAAAATATTGGAAGCTTTTCTGCATCTGCTTAGCAGCAGTTTTTAGAATGTAGTTTTAATTATTTTTGAGTAGTACTACCAATCCTTGAAACCGCTACACTTTTTCAAACAACGTAAGCATCAAGTATTTACTGTAGTGGTATGTCCGAAGATATGCAGCTTATGACATTGTTTCATTATTGGAGTTATATTCACCTTATCGTTCATTTCGCTTACCAAAAACACTATCCAAAGTTTTCACGGGGTCAAAAATCCTCAAAACAAAGTGGAAAATTTCATAACAATCTCTGATTAACACTATTCAAAACAATGTTATAAATGCGTCTTCAGTATGGTGCAAAACATTATGTCATTTGAGCTACAACAGTGGTTCTCAATGTGGTCGAGGTGGACCACCGGTGGTCTACCTGGAATTTCTAATGGTCCACAAAGAGTTTCTTAAATCCTTGATAAAACCTTCACTGACCTATGTGCAATACAATTTCAACTAGTTGTTTATGAGGTGTCAGCATAGTAAAGGGACTCATCGGATGTTTTTATAAAGATGGTCCATGGGCCAAAAAAGGATGAAAACCATTGAGCTACAAGTATAGCACACTTCTGAAAGTGCTAATCCTTTACGCATTATATGTTAAAGGATAAGTTGCTTTACATAAAAAAGTGAGCCATACTTTCACTGGGATTTCAGATGGTACTTCCAAACATTATCTATAGCAACACTCCAATCGAAGATGACCACATCTGAACAAAGTGAATCAAACGCAAGGCAAGCAGTTTTTGGATCCAATGCAAAATTTTTCACTACTCCGTTCCTCCAAACTCCAACGACGACAACATGGGAATCAAATCTAACGCTGAATGCCCAAGACCAACGGCTGTTCACGCCTGATGTGACGCTAGTATTGGGGGCTGCACCAGATGATCGTCAGCTGTTTTTCGAAACAGTCACAAAAATGAATTCAGCCACAGGGTTTCCTCCCGATTTCAATAACACACTAAATTCAAGCAATAGTTTTGTATACATCAATCTAACTCAATCTAAACTTTGCGGATTGCCTGCCTTCTGCTCCAACCAAGCTTCTACACTTTGCCAAAACGTGACTTTGAATCAGTGTGAAGAATGTAGCATGACAGGAGCTGGAATATTTGCTGCAATCTGTATCATTGTCGGGTTCTTGATTGTACTGGGAAATGGGATGGTTGTGTGCGTGATTATCAAAAACCGCTTGAATGATGGATTTTCGATGATGAAAGTTTCACTGGCTGTTACCGACGCACTTACAGGTAACATTGCGAAAATGACTTCACAGAAACCGCAATATTGAAAGGTTGTCAGAATTTTGTTTGTTGGCAGCACATGTTTGGGTATTTTGTGACATAGCAACATAGCGAACAGCGCTTCGCCCATTGATAAACGTTTCAAAAGCTAATTTGCAGCTCAAGTTGTGTTTTTGAAATTGTTTCCTATTTCACGTAAAGTCTTTAAAGAACAACTGATCGGTACGTTTCCAAGTGGGCTGCACCAAATGATTTTCAACAGTTTCAGGCCCAAACACTGCTTTTGTGTCATTCAGTTATCAAAGTTGACTTGTCACAAATTTTGAGAATTTCCGTGGTAACAATGGGTATTGCATGAAATGATGTAAATTGCGTTCAAAATTTCGATAGTTTCAAACTTCAAACAACCAAAGGAACTCTGCCCCGCATTCTTTAACAGCAAAACGTCTCATATTATTTTCATATCCCGTGACCTTTGAAACATTACCTCAGTTTCGAATATATGCATTTTGAATTGGACTATCACAAATGAAAAATGTCTGGTAATTGCAAGCGAATATTTGATTTATTTTTGGCCCTCGTCTGACACTATCCATTCAATGTCAAATCAGAATTTAATCTTGAAAAGATAATCTGAATAATCTTTTAAGATGTTTTGAAAACAATCATAAGAAGGCATGGTTTCATCACGATGTGATGGTGCACTAGACCCCACATGAAATCACGAGCAACTCGGCTCTGAAATATCTTGTTGCTCCTTAAGGAGATACGAACACGCAACTGGAAGGACTCCAAGTCCGTAAGTGCAACGAGTAAGCAACAATAGAGGTTCCCCGCTTGACCAGGTTAACTTTAGTGTTGCGTGTGTGCAGGTGAATTTTTAAAGTACTTCCCGTTTGCCCGCTCTGGGCGTGTGACGCGATGTGCCGTCACGGATGTAACCACACCATATGGAGCCCGGAGGACTTTTGGTGAATTTTGACATGGCTTTGGCAGCAGAACTTGTCATTCTAATACACCACATAAATTCAAATTAAAGAATTTCCTCCAAATTTTGTCAGTCCCATAGATTTGTATTTTAATCATTAGGTGTCGTGACACTCCTTTGCATTTAGTCAATCGTGTATTAAGGGCAGCTAAAAAGCTGGTGAGCAAAATGAACCTAGTTATATCAGTCTTTTATGCTTGTAAAATATTGTAGTGCACATGTGCAAAATCAAAAACATATCAAAATTGCTCAAATCATTGCTAATTTGAAACTTTTTTTGAGTAAAGCATTTCCAAAATATTTTTGTGAGTTTAACCACTAGTCTGCGTTATTCTGGGCAATCTAAAGTGAAAGATTTCTTCTCATTAGCGAAATGACCTGAATACCTAATTTTCATTGTCTCATTATATCTGGTGTGTCTGTAATGCCTCGCGTAAAAGGCGTAATAGTTCATGAGCTTAGAAAACCAAAATAAATGCTCTCAGCAGACTTTTCAGTGTTGCTAACATTAAATTTGTATTTCCTATGCGCATTGCCCAGTACAAACCGCAACACGCGAAACTTTGCGCTTGCGGCGTGTTCTCTTAGAGCTCCAGCCGATGCAAGAAAGATATTGTTCAGCGCAATCCAATAAAGCAAGCGAGAAGAAACGTTTACAAATTAAACTTTAAGCAAAGACCGCGGGATGATCGTATTTGCCAAGACTCACTTGCCAGGTTAAACCTAAACCAATCGATTTACTTTTGCCTGTCATTCAGGAAGTGCATGTTTGTTCGATAGATGAACTGCATTTTCACATAATTTGCCCTACAAGAGTCCTGAGCCTCCTGTTAAATGATGTTTATCTCAGGTCTTGAATGCCGGCGAAATGTCCANTGTAGGTCTAAAGCCCGTGAATGCAAATTAGNTTTCGCCTCAATTTTAAGCATGACTTTTTTCAAACGGTTANTTTTATCTTTTCAAGGGGTGCAGCTGCTGGTGGCTTTCTTGTACAATTTTAACGAAACGATCTACAACACTGCTGCTTACCTGGACAATCGACAACTGCATTTGAGAGGATCGCCCAAAGCAGTTGCTGGAGGATCGTTTTTCTTGTTGACAATAACTTCATCTTTGTACCATTTGACCTTCATGAGTGGACAAAGATTTTATGCTATTAAGTGGCCATTGAAATATCGTATGAATGACAGGATTTCAGTACGTGCAGGACTCTTGGCAATCTGGATTTTGTCAATACTGTCAGCCACTGTGCCAGGTGAACAATGTTCTGATTGGAGATTTGCAAATATACTATATACCTTGTTTGCAAAGCTAAACAGTAAAAGTTCGAAAAATCCTTTGGCCTTGTCGAGCCTAACTAATCCGTTGTGATTATGGACCTTCAGGTCTGTTTTCAAAGGTTATACAAAAGTAAGAAAACGAAAAAACGAAAAGCATGTGGTTGTGTGCCTGCTTGCTATTTGAGACGTCCAAAAATTTTATCCAATTGTTATAGCCAGTGGGTTTCTGTGTTCTTTCAGCAATGCGTTAGCGATGAAAGGACTTATCTTGTCATCTTACAATAATAATAATAATACACGCTGTAGCTTGATGGCCAGCTTGTGAGGAATTTGCCTGCTTGGCTCCGCCTTCATCCATTTTCGACTATTCAAACTTGCACATATACGTCTTTAAATAGTTGTAAGCCACAGTAGTGACGTACGCAAGTGAATACAATGCAGTTTATTCCAAAAGAGAACTAGTGTCGTGTATTTAACACATCTTCAGCCTGCAAGCAGTAGGGTTGCGGAGTTGGTGTCAGAGTCGTTGTCGAAGTCAGTGGTGTAGGAGGTGGGGGTGCAGGGGTGCAAGCGCACCCTAAAAAGTTTTAAATTGTCTGAAGTCCGTGCAAAATCCCTAAAAATCCAGGCAAAAACGGCGCCTAACTTTGTTTGAGTTAATAGTGGCGCCCAAAGTTTGTAGAAAAAAAATGAAGACCTTTTTTCGAGATCACACCAAATAAAAGGTCTTAATGATCTTTGTGGGAGAAACGTTGTAGGAAAAAGCCGCACAACTTTTCAGGCAAGTTAGGAGAAATTGGGCAAAAATCATTCGCACCCCCCAAATTTTGCTCCTACACCTATGGTCGAAGACGCACGGAGTTTTTAGGCAGTGTCTGATTCCTAAGAATACTAGGAGACTTCGGAAGTCCAATTGAATCATTTTTACATCGCACTCCTGTGTTAGGAATCCTAACTGGTGGTGATATGGTGCAAATTTTTAAACTGTTATTGAAACAGAGATTTCTTGCTGTGTATCACGATTTCCATTGATTGCTAGTCACGTTATGGCAAGGAATTGGAGTCGGAACTTTTTCCTCGGACTCCGCAGCCATGCCAAGCAGCAGAAAGCTTACTAGCGAGATTTTGACACTGAACATGATTTGAAGAAAAAGACCAACGAACTGCGATTAGGAATACAAGAGCGGAAATTTAGCTTTTTTTAATGTTCACCGTACTAGATCTCGTCAAAACTGAACTTTTAACCAGATTAGCAAGCACTTTTTAAGCCAGGATACACTCCTGTGAAGATAACAGCAGCGCTGGCAACAAGTGGTTGTGGTTTATGAGTCAGCGCGTCGTGTTTAACGAAGTCTGCAGGGTAGAAGGCACACCGCAACGTGGGAAACTTCGATAAAATTATTTTGGCTTGTTTCGATTAATGTTAAGTTTTTCTCTTTCTTAAAACACTTCAGAAAACCCAAACAAACAGGTTGGGGCTTACAACAAAAAATGTTTCCTGTTTTTCCTTTGTTTTGCTAATCACAGCTCAGTTTATGGCACAGTTCGTGAGTTTTTTCTCATATGCCTTGTAGTTCTTTCCCAAGCTTTTCTCTTGCTTCAGTAAATATCAATATTTGCGGAAAGCAGTGGTAGCAGTGATTACCTTTTTGGATTGGAAGCAATAATAATACTGTCACCTTCAAACATGTTTTAATGTCTTTTTGTTGTTTCAGCTTGGTTTCCACACCATCTTTTGTTCACGTACCAGCATCTTCTTTTCATGTTCTACATATCTGCTCAACCATCCGTAGCAACCAACCATTCTGCTATCATCATGGTCATGATAATATTCTTTGTCATTCCATTTCTTTTCATGGTACAGAAGCTTCGTTTCGTTTGAACAAGTAGCAACTAATCTGTTTTCACCGTATAGTTTTATTGTGCAGTTAGGTGCATTTACCCGCCTTCATAAGCTATTCATCTACAGATGCACTGTTGAATGACTTCAGTTAGTTGACGGTCGACGCTGTATTTGCTTTTTTAATATCAAAATGCTAATTACAAGAATCCTGTTAATTTTGCCTTGCTACAAATGTGGCCTTGTAGCAGCATGTATAACTAAACAAGCTGGCCAAACTTCAGCCACCCTAATTTTTGAACAATTTTTGAGATACCTGAGATCATCGCAAAGAATTACCTCGAACCACATTGAAATTGACTTGCATTACGCTGTTGCAGTGTTTGAAAGACAGACAAAATGCGAAAAAACGCTTAAAAATTTGGAAAAATCCTAGGTGCATTATTTTTCCGAAGTTTCTACTTTAGTCAGATTATTTGAAATTTATTCTACACATTGTATCTAGATGTCTTGTAGTGGCAACCGTTACAGTAATCGGCATAACCATAATGCGCTTTGCAGATTTGGTAGTTGATATTCAAATCATGATTCTTGTTTTTTTGCATCAGTCAATCTTGTCCATGGGTACAGCACTTCTGGTTCTCTTAACAAGGCGCAGATCGGCTGTTTTACTTGAAAGAACAAACAGAAAGCGAGCTGGTTCCAACAAAAAGGAAGTGGCTGTTTTTGTGACTGTAGCAATGATGCAGACCGGATTTTCCTTAACCATCAGTAAGAATTTTTTTAGAACTATCAAGTGTGATTGCATGAAAATAACGGCTAAATCAATCCTCCGTCACGGAGGATGCATGAAGCTGTGTTACAGGGTGAAAATGCATAGAGGCGTCGGAGGGATGTTTGTATGCAGCTCTTGTTTGTGTTCTTGATTCAACAACGATTGAAGGATCTACATCCGCCGCCAATCGTCACTGCCAATGATCTCGGAGTTGTGAAAATCACCCTGATGATCTGGGTTGACTTGCACATGCTCTCTCATGGGTACCTGCAGTTCAAACTCTACAGGTCTAACTTACATAAAGCTAGATGCGTGCATTCTTTTTGCAGGTTTTTATTAACTAAGGAAAGATTTCGCCAGCTANTAGTGGCGGCAGCCGATTTTGAGAGAGAACAAGGTCTTTTTCTTTACAAAGAGCGTGGTCACCTTGTGTTTGGCCCTGTAAAGACGTTTCTACTTGCTAGACGAAGTCAAGATGAACGAGATCTGCAAATTGATCACCAAAAGAAGCTACGAGCGCTAGACCTGTCAACTAATGAATATTCTTTGAAGGGTGTTCACAATTTCTCCAACAGGGTTCTCTCGGCTTCCGAAACAGAATTGCTGAACAAGGGCTTGGACGTCTGCTTTTTCCCACCAAGCTCATATCAATATCAGAGATGAGTTTCAACGTGTTTACTTTGAACTCAAGCGATTGTTTGTGACACGAGATCTGCTGGTTTTGAAGCAGAAACTTATGTCTCTCTATGGGCGTTGCATATGTCCACATTTTCACAACCTCGATATCATTGACACGGAGTGACAGTTGGGGGCTGCAGATTCTTGAATCCTTGCAGATTCAAGAATACAAACAAAAGATGAATGCAAACATCCCTTCGACGCCTCTATGCATTTTCAACTTGTAACACAGCTTCATGCATCCTCCGTGACGTCACACGCCATCACCGTGGGTACGTGTGCCGCTGAGTAACGTGGCAAGCAATGCCCGCCCCACTACGTCACTTCCATAACAGCCTTTCGAAATTTTCACTTTTTACAACGTTTTTCACCCGACTAACAATAAGAACGTGCAGCAAGATCGATGCAGTTCAATTGTAAATGCACTGATGATTGTAGCAGCAGTTACCGAAACGTCTATAAAAATGTCGTTTNCATCTATTACTTTGGCCGTTATTTTCATTNTCAGACAAATAAGCACTTCTGCTTTCCGCATAAGTACGATTTTTTAATGATATAAAAGAGAGCCAACATTGAGTTGTTTCTTTTTCATGCAAAAATTTACCAACCGTTTTAAACTGATATCTAAGATCTGCTTGATTGTTTTCCGTGGCTTGTAATTTTGTACAAACAATTTATGTATCAGAAGTGAAACCCTGACAGATGAAAACATCCAACAAATTAACTGCATGTGATTGACACAGTTCCCCTCATTGTCGTGAACAGTCTTTACTTCGGTGGTTACTTGGATTGCTCGAACGTCGCATTACCATTCACAATATCTTTCTACTTGTGCATTGCCAACAGGTAAATATTAAATCTATTATCTTTTTGTTTTGACAGTTATCATTAGACGTTTTATTCAAATAACGGCGTTGATGCTTCCAATAGCGTGATTAGCGCTTTTATCCAGTGGGAAATATTTAACTGAGAGGAGCCCACTAGCTAGTGTAGGGATCCTCTAGCCCAGGGCTTCTCAAACTTTTTTGTTCTGTGACCCCATTTTGTAAAAGGTTTTCTACGCGACCTCCTTGATGGATAGCCTACATGTTAGCGATAAGTGTAAACGTCTCATTACAAATCTCATAAAGCGTTTTTGTCCATGGCGAAATCATGCAAATGCACACAATCCACGAAAGTATCTATGCAGTAATAAAACTACCGCGTAATGGAAACAGTAAGGCGAAAAAGATTAACAAAAAAATTAGGTGTATAGAAATCAAAGAATGGCTAGATCAGAAATGTCAGCATTCGTTTCTTGTTCTTATCCAAAAATGACATAAACTCTGTTTTGAAAATTCCATTTGCAAACGTTTGTCGTTTAATAAATCCGTGAACTCATCCTGGGCATGACAGGTGTGTGGCATCCCGAAATTTCAATGGTGAATGGTTTGTGGATCTAATTGAATCAAAGTCCAAAGTGCTTCTGAAACCGTGTATGAAGCTTTTAACGTTTTTTTGAAGCAACTCGGTGTGCTCTCAAAGCAGTTAGCCTAGCCCCTCGACTAGACCTAGAGTTCTAAATAGAAGCATGCCTTAGTGTCGGAATGAATGCAATAAGGTCAGTATCAGTCAGTACGTTGAAGCAATCACGACCTAACAACGCATAACTTGTGCTTGGTTGATTTTTATCATTTGATAGTTCAGACAGACATCCTACAGTACTTTAGTAAACAACTGACGGCATAAAAAGCATGATTTTGACTCCAAAAATGCAGTAGAAATAGATTCACTGTAGGCCTACTTTTAATTTTCTTGTAAAGTTGATAAACATTTTTGTACCTGATTTGTCAAGCCAATTTGTTTCGCGACCCAAAAATTACATTTTGTGGCCNCACTTGGGGCCGTTTCCCACAGTTTGAGAAGTCCTGCTCTAGCCTACACTCAGAAAAAGTTGAGGAATGACGGTGAGTGCGGATATGGATGGCTATATTGGAAATACTCCGGAAAACGCACAAAATAACAACCTACTGAAAACCAAAAGAATAAAAAAGGAAATATAAGCTAGGTTGGGGCACAGCTTTTACGTTTAGCTTGCTAGAGGCGAGCGATTTTCCCTTTTGTCCCCCACCAAGTTACACCTCTAGGCGCTTTTTTCGCATCTTTCAACAAAGTGACGTGCTTCATTTGAAAGTTATTTCTGAGTAATGTCCACCTAATTGAAAGCCACAACAAATGTTTTAGCTGCTTTCATCTTGTGCTACAAATTTTTATTACGCCCAGTGGCTTGTGTGAAAGCAAAGGTGAAAAAATGGAGTAGAGAATGATTGCTACATGGGCACTTGATTTTTTCAGCTTGGTCAACGTCTTGGTGTACAGCATTCGAGACAAACGATTTAGGAAATATGCTGTCGATTTCCTTTTACCACGGTATCTGAAGAAACAGGAAGTGAAGAAGCAAGGCACGGCAACGCGCACTGCTACAAACACAACCAGTGCATAAAAAAACAGTGCGAGGATTCTGCGGTTGCTCTTTGTTACCGCCTCCAAATCTGGGATAACTATAATTTACAACCAAACAGTTAAAAGTTATATTTCTTACGTTTGATTTGTTTCAATTTGCAAGATTTCAAAACATGTGAAAAATTATGTGAGCATCAACCAGTCGAATTGCATCAGCTCAAGTTGATTCATACTTTCAGCCAGTCCTCCCCAAAGTCCGTCCACCTTGCTTGATCCGGAGCCGAATGGTTCCAATCCAACCTGCGTGTTTCCTTCACAATGCTTACCATTTCAACAATTTTTTGGAAATGAATTAATGTAAAATTCATTTGCACAGAAAGCATTTGTTTTCAATTGATTGTTACGGTGCGCATCGACGACTCTTCCTTCGTTTAACCGCTTCAAGCTGCGCATCCGGCGACCAATATTTTAATGCGTGCAACTCTCTACGTCCAAAGAGTGTGATTCACTCTTTGTAAGCCGCCTTAAAGTCTAATATTAATGGACTGCCTTGATATATTGCACTGACACTTCTGCAGTAGCAACCTTTTGCAACTCCCTGGCGTGGGTCGTTAGAGGACACGTTGAGTTAAGAACTGTTTATTTCTCCCATGTCGCCGTTTTGCGTCTACGAACAGGATGTTGAGACAGACCTTCGTCTGCCGTGCAGTCTCTAACAGTCGTAACAAAGAAAGTTGTTTTTCTGTTTTGCCGCGCTTAGTACGATAAAAGTAGAACTCGGGCTAAGTACAACTTTAGTAACGTTTTGACCCTCGTGTAACCAAATTCTGCTAACCAAGTCAGAGTGTATCTGTTGACTGAAAATACCAGGGACCTGAGCTGTGGAACGTACACCGTTTTTGGTATGTAAGTTTGTCATATGTTTCTGGGATAATTTGGAATGTAAGTTTGTCATATGTCTCCGAGCAGTTGCAGGATGCCAATCGGCACTGAAGTAATACTTTGATCGCAATCAAGCGTTTGAAATGCATGTTTGAATTTACTGTAAATAGCCGCGTTGCGCGCTTGTCTAAT
>JGI24021J15306_10001617_pt1 | contig 22577 bp, 12 predicted proteins | sample Ectturendosymbi1_FD_15306 | JGI IMG/M metagenome (IMG submission 15306) | reverse complement strand
GTAAATTCATAACCGCTTGGTTTGATAACAAATGTGCTGCTACGCCTTGTGGTACTGCCAAAGAATATTTTGCAATGCACCCGATATCAATTTACAATGTTGGTGAAAAACTAAGAAAATAAACATCAATATTCTGATTGCTAAGGGGGGGGGGCTTGAGCCCCCCCCCTGTCTGCGCCTTTGACTATAATGAGTGGGTACATAATATATAAAATAATGTCCATAGCTTCTGTAGCTGTGTAATCATGCTGTTAGCAGGGAGTATGATTAAGATATGATACCATTGCAGATTTAAGCGTGAAAAGCACCTCACGCCGTTTAAAGTAGAATTTTTATTGTAAACCATTACACTTACTAGCAAGGTTTATTATTGGCAAAGTTCGCAAGGAAACATTACGTTTCCGAGCAATAGCATAACATGAAAGTTATAAATAATTGTTAGCGAACTAGCATTGCAGTACATTATCAGGAGGATATAAAAAACAATGTAAACAAATGTGGACTTTTCGTGAAGTTTTCATTTGTGGAAAAAAATGTAAGCACGGCCAGTGTTATTTCTCCTAACTTTGCATGTTAAATTGTGCTTCACTTTGCGATTCATCACTGCTTATTGTGTGAGTGCAAAAGATAAGAAATCAGACCATTTTAGCTATTTTTAATAAGTCAAAGGTGAATTTCTTGCTAGAAGTCATGTTATTTCATTGAACAAAGGGCTTTTAAACACATCTTCGCATTTTCATTAATGCAAATGTGTGCACGTTTGAAAGAACATATGGGAGAGGTAATCGACTATGTCAGGGGTGACCCGCAGAAGCATTCAGGAAAATCTTCAAAACTGAAATTTCCTGCAACGTCACATAGTAAATATTAGTGCTGACTGCTGAGGCTATAAGTCGAGACTTGCTTCTACTTGCATAAGAAAGCATGGCCCTCCGCAAAGAGCGGCCTTCTCAAAGTGGCCCCCAAGCAAAAATNATTGCCCNCCCCAGGACTATGTGTTTTGCGCTCTTTGCNTGNTTTGCCCTGGCAGCGCTGTTAGCTGGAATCGCCAAGACTACAACAGGCAAAGCATGCAACGAGCGCAAAACTGGTGNGTTTAAACGCTTGGACACAAATGTAGTTTTCCAAACAGCCATTTTCTTGATTCTGGTCATAAGACATAACAAAANGTCATCAGGCATTGACAGCAAAACCAGCAACTGCCTTTCNAGAAATTGTTTATATTACCGTTGTCTCGAGTTACGTTTCTGCTAGCAACTGTTCTCTGATTCCTCTGAACCTGTGATTGATTTTTCGCTAATTTCCTCATGTGCAAGAGCGCTGCTTGTACAAAAAACACCAATTAAATTACTCAAAAAAGTTTGGTATATTCTCTTAATTTTGTGTACTTGATTCAATTAATTTTCCATTCAACTTGAGACGCACCAAGACAATCGAAAATAATGTGCGAAGACGAACGAACAGAAGCCGGAGTCATGAGAGCCACACTCATTGAAACCAAGAGCTCCGGAGATGGAGCCGTGTCACTTTTACGTCGGCTCCGAGGCCCTTGAAGAAATACGGTGCCTTGTACTAAGCTTACTTCAGGGCTTCTCAACTCACTTTCGTCCGCGGGCCACCATGCCTTTTCAGATAACTCTGTGGACCCCAACAGATAACCAAAAAATTAATCAGACACAAAAATCAATTTACACAGTGCATTTAATACACAGCTCCATCTACATTAGTAAAATCATGTGGACCCCTTCACTAGGTCACTGTGGACCCTTAGGGGTCCATGGACCCCCAGTGAGAAGCCCTGGCTTACTTGGTTCATTGAGAAGCCCTGGCTTACTTGGTTCATTACTCGCGTGGTCTTGGAAGAAGACACTTGAGATATATTAAACTACCAACAAGTGCACGAGTCGTGAGGGCGCACTAAAGTATCCGATGACCGCGGGTTTGACTTCTAACATTGCAGACTAATATGTTCCGACTTATTGTTTTGCAGTTATTTTTTTCTACTGGAGACAGCAGCGATCAGGGACACCGGGAATGGGGCATTTCCCCCCTGACCTTTCAAAAGGGGGAAGGGGTACCTTTTCATAAAAGTATCCTAAGTAATTTCATGGTTTACCAAGATCGACTTGAAACAAATTTATTGCAGCTATTCGCGCACCCAGAAAATCCAGAATGGTGAGGTCAACATTGTTGATGAACCGAAACAAACATAATTGTTAACGATTTTTTTGTTTCTTCCAAGTTTCCATGGCTCTGAACTCCTTTACTCCCCCCGTGCCCTACCGCTGCTCCGGCATCCCTGGCAACGATTCGGTCGAGTGAGCAGGAAGTGCATTAACAAGACGAAACGCAGTATAAAGTTTCGCGGCGCGAAATTCGAAAAACGCACAATAAACTTCATTGCATACTGCGACGCAATAACGGGGGTAAAAAAACGTGAAAAGACCGCTGCACGTTAAATGCGTCAAATAATGACAGGAATGAACACGCGAAGTCATATTTCCGTCCCCTGGCAAGAAACTGGCGGAATCGCATCGAGCGCTGCTTTTGTGGTCATTAATGAGCAGCACGCACGAAACTAACGGCGCGTCGCATTGTGACAAAACATTCAACAACTCAAGGAGCGAAAAAAATCAAGGCCTGTTTGGAAACTCACGAAAAAAAGCACATACACAGTCAAAATGCATGCAAAGTTTTTATGAAAAGCGCGCAAGGCTCCAACGATCATGCCGCGAAAGTTCGTCGCAGCTAGAGCTTCACGGGGGAGGAAATTACCTTTCCCCTCGTCTCGATCTGACGATGTTTCTTCGCGCGGCTTCTCCCGGGAGCTTGACACTTTGCGACAGGCATGGGCGTCGAGTGGCGAAAGGCGGGCCTTGGTCCCACTTTGGATTTAGAAATTTGACATTTTCCTGTGGAATTTTTAGCATAAACAGTTGTTTTCTTAGTTTCGAGTGGTTGAAATGAAATTTCATCACCATTGAAAGAATCCATCGGACGACCATGACGACGCGTATTTTTGTCAAAAAGACTTCGGGGAAATAAATTCGAACAACGGCTGGAATTGCTTTTGCAACATCTAGCAGCAACGACGACGCCTCGGCGCCTATGAGAAAGCGAAACGCAAATTCGTCACTGTTGCGTCACTTTCATGCATCAGTGACGTTGCAATTGCGAAGTGGGTGAGGTGGATGTCACAATGAGTATGTACAAATAGCAAATCAAGCCAAACATAAACCACTATCACGACCGAGATTTCGCTCATATCTTCGCGACAAAATCAGAACGTTAAGCGTCGAAATATTGGTGTTTGTATCACGCAGCGTGGTTTCGTTAAACGTTCAAAAATACGCAAAATGGTGCCCGACTACACCACTGTTTGCAAAACCAACGCACGATTTACCAACGCTAGGTTCGTAGCAAAAAGCTAATCAGGTTTCTGTTGAATTTCATCACCTTCGATTGGTTTCATTCGCTTCAAGAGGGTCACGAGTGGTCTGCGGCGGCCAATCCCGCTTGCTTCCGCCGTAGGCCACGCGGTACCGTTGTTCAAGTCTTCGGTATGACCCGGCCGGGAATCGAACCTTGCCTACCAGATTTGGTGGCGATTTTCTATCCACTCAAACCTCAACCAGCGCTTACTGGAAAACTGCTGCGCAAAGGTACTTTTGAAATCGGACAAAAATTATCCGCACAACGTCAAGGCGCAAATGTACGCGTGCGTCGCACTTCAGTTCGCTCGTTGGAAAGAAGGGTTTTCCTGATAATATTAAAATAGCATGACCTTTCGAACAACACAGCGGGAATCTTGCAATCACGTCGTCGCAGTGGAAACCTCAAGCGGAATATTCAAAAAATAACAGACGACGACACTAAGAAAACAACAGAAAACACCCAACATATTGCACACGACGCGCCAATGCGGACACAACACAGCATTAGGTCATCCGAGAGCAGTCTGCCCAAAACAAACACCCAGAACTCGGGTCAACTTTGCTAAAAATCCGCCGGAACTTCGGCGCTATTTTCATCGCATCATTCAAAAATAAACACACATCGGTCTTTGCGTTTTATGCAATCGCCTTTGGAGCATTTCTGTAACATGCAAACCAGAACAAGTAACGATCCCACTACGCGGCTAATACTGTTCGTGAAGCAGTTGCAAAGGCCGTAAAGCACCAGGAAATCACAAGTTTCTTTTCTGATGTACTTACGTCCTCATCATCAGATGATGGTTTTCTGCCCATTTAGTCATCAAGTGCGTTTAACACAGTAGCTTTGAACACATCCAACTCCAGCAACGATGTCATTTTTGCTTTTGAAAGATTGCTGATTGTGAAGGAAAAACCAATGTTTTTGCTTGAACAGGGGTTTGCGTTAAAGTCATTTTTTCCAGGTCCACAGGCCCATAGCCACGGGTAGGCCTTCGGGGGCCGTCCCCCCCAATATGTGTTGTGCCCACGAAAATTGTTTCCCTAGAAATGCATTTTGCCCCACCAAACCTGGTTACGGGTCTGGGTCCAGAACAAAATGAAATAAAACTTTCAGGAAACCGAGGACGAAAAGCATTAGTGAGTGATGGGTACAGGGTTGGGCGCAGTGGGTGTTAAGGAATGGTCTGTTACAGCAAACAATTAGGAAATCATTCAATAAAAACGTCACTTTGGCACAAGGAAAACGTGATTGTTGAACAGTTTGATTATAAAATTAATGGCCAGAGCAATCAAAGAGACGATTTGGGAACATTTCGCTATTTAACACTGTTTCCATCACATGTCACCGTATTGATGATGGTAGCAGTGTGTAACGAAAACTTCACGAAATGTCTCTTACTTCGTTTGCTTTAGTCATTCTATGACAGCAATTAGGTATTGCTTGAACGAAATGCCAGTGTTACGTAAGGTCACATGTGCAAATTTTATTAACCTGATTCTTGGCGTGAAATATATCATAACGTTTGCTATTGTTGCGGTCGGAAAGCCCGCAAAGATTCACACCATGGCAGCAAGCAACAAAACTCGCCGCAATCACTCAATTACTGTTTGTTCGCGTCACTAACATGAGTGCTTGGTGCACATCCCTTTCGTGGTNAAATGCGCATTGAGCACCGCGCCTACCGAGATACTGCAACACTAGCAAGCTTCGAACGATCCGACGTAACAGATTTTAACGAACCAGTTCAAGTAACTGAGACCACAACGCTGGAGACAGCCTTCAGGCAAATCGCACGCTGTCCGAGAGTTTTCCAGCCGAAGCGTTACAACCCATTGTACCCTCCATGGAAATTTTACGCTGAGCAAATGTTTGTTTCCGTGCGCATGGAATTGCGCAACCATGCAGACACACAACCAGTGAAGCGTCTCAACCGGTAAAAGAGCTATGGTCTGGTGGTACTGTGCAGTTGCGCAGCTTCAGAGGGAACATAGGTTACAACCCATTCCGCAAGTGGGCGCTGATTTCACTTAACAATGCACATAAGCCTGAGCGAAAAGGTCGCCACGGTCCAATTCACGCAGCAAATGCAGGTCTAATTCAAAGAGCAGCCTCAGCCCGCAAGTGCACACTTTTCACAATTACCGTCAGCGGAGTGCATGCCAACAGACTTCCATTGGGGGAACGGGCATTTTACAAGCGTATTTTAAAATCAGTCAACCTCGCAAAAAAGGTTTTCCGCTGCAAAACTTCGGTTTTTTCGTCTTTGTTTATACATGGGCGTCAGAAAAAAGGAGCAAGAAGGTCTTGCCCAGCCATGGATTTTGAACCTTGACATTTTTCTATTAAAGTTTTAGCAACAAAAGGCTATATTAGAAAACAACGGAAAACACCCAACATATTGCACACGACGCGCCAATGCGGACACAACACAACATCACGTCATCCGAGAGCAGACTGCCCAAAACAAACACCCAGAACTCGGGTCAACTTTGCTAAAATTCTGCCGGAAAAAACTTCGACGCTATTTTCATCGCATCATTCAAAAATAAACACACATCGGTCTTTGCGTTTTATGCAATCGCCATTATCTTGCGCGGTTCCCGGACATTTCTGAAGCATGCAAACCAGAACAACAAGTAACGATCCCACTACGCGACATCTGACTCCAATCCAAAAACGTTGTCATTTTTGTTTTTGAAAGATTGGTGATTGTGAGGGAAAAACAATGTTTTCGCTACAGGCGTTTGAGGTGAAGTTTTTTCCAGGTCCAGAAGAGAATGAAATAAGACTTTCAGGAAACCAAGGGCGAAAAGCATTAGTGAGTGATAGGTACAGGTTGGGCGCTGTGGGTGTTAAGGAATGGTCTGTTACAGGAAACAATTAGGAAATCATTCAATGAAAACGTTACTTTGGCATAATAAAATTAATGGCCAGAACAAACAAAGAGAGATTTGTAAACATTTCGCTATTTAACACTACTTCCATCACATTTCACCGTACTGACGATGGAAGCAGTGTTTTCCGAAACCTTTACGAAATACCTTCTTACTTTGTTTGCTTTGGCCATTCTGTGACAGCAAGTCAGGTATTGTTCGAACAAAATGTCAGTGTCACGGCGCAAACCCAAGGTCACATGTGCACATACTTTAAAACCTGGTTCTTGACGTGACATGTATTAGAACCTCTGTTACTGTTGCGATCGGGAAGCTCCCAAAGCTTCACACTGTGGAAGCAAGCAACAATAGAGATCACACGCCGCGATCGCTCTATTACTGCTTGTCCGCGCCACATACATATATATGGGTGTTATCCTTCGGGAACATCCCATTCGTGGTGAATTGCGCATTTAACACTGCGCCTACCGATAGGTTGCAACCAGAACCTTCGCAAGAAAGCTTTCCATAGGGGGGCTTTCCATTTAAAAATTGACAAAAATTCCACTGATTCATACTGTTTCGTATTCCCATTTGGGGGGCTAAGCCTGCCAAAGCCCCTCGCGGTGACGGGTCTAGTTGCAACACTAGCAAGCTTCGAACACTCCAACGCAACAGATTTTAACGAACCAGCCCAGGTAACTGAGACCGCAATGCTGGAGACAACCTTCAGCCAAATTACATGCTGTCCGCGAGGTTTCTTTCTATCCGGAGCGTTGCAACCCATACCGCAAGTGGGCGCTGATTTCACTTAACAATGCACGTGAGCCTGAGCGAAACACAGGGGTTAAAGGTCGCCACGGTTCAATTCACACAGCAAATGCGTGTTTGATTCAAAGAGCAGCCTCAGCCCGAAAGTGCACACTTTTCAACAGACGTCGTTTTGGTGAATGGGTGCCGAGACAAAGAAAAGTATTTAAGGCAGTGAACCTCGCGAAAAAATGCAATTAGCTGCAAGATTTTTGTGCCTTTTCCTCGTTGTTCACATCCATGGACGCCGGGAGAGGATCAAGCATAAGGCGTATTTCATGCTGTCGGCCCTGATCCCTCCCTGGATTTTGAGATTTGATCTATCAAATTTTTAGCAAAAAGGTTGTTTTCTCAATTTCGGGAAGGTAAAATAAAGCTTCACCACTTTTGGTCCCCTGGAATGATTCCTTCCGGCGCCCCCTGGAATCATTTGACCTCCTGGAATCCTTGATTCCTTCCGACGCCGATGTTTGCATCGATCCAATGCATTTCAAACATTTAAAGACGTTTTGTGGCACTTTGAGTTTTCTGTTCAACATCGCATGTGAATGGCTCTTCAATTGAACGTTCCTAGTTTAAGGTTCATTGTTGTAACTCAATCACCGTCGTAAGATCAATGAGGGTTTCGTTTATATCGAATTGATTGTCACTGCAGCTCGATATCTACCTACATGTTCATGATGTTGTTTTTAGAGAATGGCAAAGTGACTTGAAAAAAGCAAAAGGGAAGTTTTTCCGAAAAAAGCTTCAACCGTTTGAAAAGGGGACCGCAAAAAGGGAGCATTTTATGACAAATATAACCAAAAAAGGAAAGTTAAAAGCGAATGAAAAAAAAGCTGCAACGGCTAGTTCGCGAGAAATGAAAAAACAGACTCAAATGCAACTAAATGCTTTTGCAAACGATGTAAGCCGCACGTTGGACGGTTCCAGTACGAATGACAATTGCCCAAGATCGCCTGCTAACTGCTTCCTGTTTGTGACGTAACAACAGGCACGCCAAACGACACGAGGCTGACGTCACGGGCAGTCACAGATGACCACTACTCATCAGCAGATCTAGACGAGGTTGTTGTGGGAGAAGGGTGGGGAAAGTACGATGAGGGAGTAGCCAGGGAAGGACGATAATGTGGAGGTAGGGGGTACAGGGAGAGAAAACTAAACTTTAACCTGTTGAGTACGTTACGTGCCAAAGCGTGAGAAGTTAAGAACTTCAGGTGTTATTGTCTGAAAGGGATTCTGCTTCAAGATTCACGGCAGATATTACTCACCCGGGGGCAACATCGCCACCGGAATTATTATGCGGTGGGGGATAAGTCAACCCGGGAATAATTATTATTCGCGGGAGGCAACGTGACCCCCACAACAGACAATACTACTGTTACAACTGCGAATCAACGTCGTCTACGATTGTTTCAAATCGTAGCCGCTGACGAAGGGGACGCCGCTCGGGACAGTTCGCTTGTAATCGGCGTAGTCCCGTCCGAAGAAGTTCAGCAGCGTGATCTCCTCGTTGTAGATCCTTTCCCGGAAGAATACCCAGGACGCGAAGGCATAACCGACCGTACAAACAGGGTTTATGAGAAGTATCTGGAAGAAAATGTAAAAGGAAAATCGTGCAACTGTTGATGAACGGCGTTTTTTTATACGCGGCGAATCTTCACTGATGGGGTTGTTTCAGGACTCGATTATGGCTTTCGTTAAAGATCGTCTACTTCGTGACGACGTGACAAGTATACGCCAAACGTATGCTTTCTATTACCGCCGCATATCTATGTTCGTGTTCTTTCATGTAGCTGTGTGTTCCTTGTTACTGGCACGTATGCTTAGTGTGGGAGTGAAGACGTTGTACAATACGCATATAGAGATCAAATAGTTCTACGTTTGTTGAAAGCTTTTTCTTAACGAGACGTGCTTAGCTCTCGTGAGAGAGCTACTCTGACTTCAATAAATCAGATGCCATCCGCTCAACACGCATTTGCTTCAACATAAAATTGATCGCCAGTGACGACACAACCTTCCTGCTATGACGTGGCTGTTAAATGCCAGACATGAAGCGCTCAAAACTCAGGGGGACATGAAAGATGCTAACACTCGACAGGGCAATAAAATACCGACTAGCTGTAGCGCGTGTCTGTGTTGCGCCCCAGGTATCCCTGCCTTTAGCTGTCGCGTCGCGCTGATTGCGGTACCTAATTAGTGTTGTCTCGTCTGTTCATTTATTTAGCACAACCTGTTCTCTGCCAGTCCTTTCCCTGTGTAAGACCAGCCCGTGGTCTATTGGTAAGTGCGTCCACCTCGGTGCTGGTAGGTCAAGAGTTCGACTCCCGGGCGGGTCTTACCAAGACCTTGCAAATTGGTACTGCAACCTTCTTAACAGGCGCACGGTGCACGGAAGAGCCGCAGGGAACAAATCCAGACCACAAAACAAACAGAGTCAAATGAAAGCAAACATTGCATAAACTCAGCCGTGGCGCTACAAGACCATTGCAGTTACAAAGCGCCATCAACAAAACACCATATAAATAAAATAAACAATTTCCCAGTGTGAGCACGTCCCTGCTAACTGTGTTGAGCTGCACTGCTGGTTCTGTGAATTAACCCCGGTGTGATTAATCGCTCTTACACGTTTGCAGGTCATCGTTGGGCTTTCTTGTTTAAATAAAGCTTTAGCGAACTTTTGTCTAATTGTTCATATCGATATGTCTCGACACTAGCAATCCATTTAAGATGTGAGAAAGGTGATTGCTGACAGAGTTCGTTAGAAAAGCAAACAAACGTCAGGGAGCATCTACTGTCGTGCAAACAATTACAAGCAGTTGATGGGACCAGATTTAGAAGCAGGAAATTGTTTTTATAAATCCGTCCCTTTGAACCTAAACTTTCACGCACAAATCCCACAATCTCAAAGCTGCCGAACAGATGAAACTGTGCAGACCCGCGACCAAATGCGACGCACCCAGAACTTTTCAAAAACAGATTTACTTGTTACATGCCATTTCCCCCCCAAAAAATAGTAAAACAACAAATTACAATCATTTTGACCCCCCAAAAAAACAGCAGCTGGAAGCGGCTCTGAACCTCTTTATCACCTGGGTGCCCACGCTCCAGCAAAGCCAGCCTGTGTAGGAGGGGTGACGCACAAGCGAGTAGACCCCGTGCGTCACAAGCACGTGATCGCTGCGCTTGTAGTATTGCACGACGTGGTTGAAGCTTTTTCCTGTGGAAAAGAACCGATGATGTTATAAAAAATAAAATTTGAAAAAAAAACTATAATAAAACAAAATAATATTCAGCGAATCGGACACAGAACCTGCATTACTACGCCCATGGTGAGTTAAAGTGAAAATCGACTAACGCATGACGATAAAGAAGATTTAGATTCAGCTTATCCTGTACAGCAGTGGTTCCCAAACTTTTTGAAACGTTACCCAAATCAAGGTAGCGAGTCTGTCGCATTACTCTCAATAAAATTTTTTCGTATTTCAGGTCAAAGATTTCTTTTGCAGTGACCACTCATAATACTGAGCAACATTGTGATTTTGGTTCCGCGTTGCCCATCGAAGAATCGCATATAATCCCGAGGGGTAATTTATCCCAGTTTGGGAACCACTGCTGTAGAGGCACGAAATGACAAATTTATAACTTTGTTTTTCAAGCTGCTTTGCAACCATGGGCTATTGGCGTTGTTTTAAAATGGACTCTTAAACGCACATCCTGTGGTGCGTGATGCTTTCAAAGAAGGTGTTCCATTGCCACAGACCGCATTTTTCGTAAACGTCTCAAAGCTGTTCTTCTTACACCGAGCACGATGTAAACTGAGCAACAGACATCACGAGGTTTCTATCAGGGTCGCGGAGTCGGAGGTAAAATATCCGACTCGGGCCTTTCCTAAATTTCCAACTCCGACTCCTTAATATAAAGGGAATGAAGTTTGGCTGTTAAAAGCAATAGAAATCGTGGTGCACGGAAATACATCTGTTGCAACAAAAGTTTCAAAAGAAATTGTACCATTTCAACAGGAATTTCCAACGTAGGAGTGTGATGTAAAAAATGATGCAATTGGGCATCTGGAGTCGGGCGAATACATCAGAGTCTGACTCCTGGTGTTGTTAGGAATCCGACTCCAACCAAAAACCTCCGACTTCTTACGACTGCGCAACCCTGGTTTCTACAGCATGACCAGTGGCGTAACTAAAGGTTTGATCCTAGGGGGCAAAATTTAGCTTAATGGGGGCCCAGTGACCACCGGAGAGTGGCCACTAGCCAACACTCAGAAAAAAGTTAAGAAATGATGGTGAATCCAGATGTCGCGGATGTCTATATAAGCTAAAAAAAAACGAAAACATTCGGAAAAACGCAAAAAAACAACCTACTGAAAACCAAAAGAATACTAAAAATCAAAATATCAGTTTCAAGAGGGGCCCAGTTTTCACATTTAGCTTGCCAGGGTGGGCGGCTCGTCTCTCTGCTCCCGTCAGTTACGGCACCGAGTATGAATGCTTTTTCACTGACTGAGCAACCTTGGACACACAACGCATTCACCGGCGCAAACCGTTTCGTTTCCCGAAACAATGCACATCTGTAAACGTCGCTAGTAACAGACGCGAAACCACATTGTTTGAATTTAAACAATTTATCGCTGGAGCTCCACTAGTTTTTCAACGTTTAGGAAAAGTGTACGCAAAGAAATGCGACGCAGCTGCGTAACAAAAATAACTTTTCCGAGCTGTGTGGCAAATGGTTCCGCAGGAATTACGGACGTCTCCTTGGTACAGTTTTATCATAAGCAGAACAAACAACTAAAATTGGCAACTCTTCAATAGCTTTACATCCATGCTTTGAATACACAACCACTTTTTCTCAACATCTGCATGACAAACATTGGAAGAGTCCTCCCCAAGTTGAGAAATAAAAAGGTCTTTCAACTTTCGGAAAACAAAGGTTGTTAGAAAATGGCTGCTGTAAAAAAAGAGTTGTCTACAGACCAGTTTTTTTAAGGTGTTTTATGGACGCGATTCGGGTCCCTAGAATCAGAGAAAATTAACACCGGGTCCCTAGAATCAGAGAAACTAGGGCCCTATATGTCTATATTGGGTACCTAACATTTTCCTTAAAAAAAACCTGCTATAGAGAATTGGTTTACTGTCAATGAGTAAATTCGCGAATCGTCATGAAAACAGCCCAATGCATTTTGCTTTGAAATTCCGCGTTTAAAAGATTGTTTGCGATAACAACCTCAGAATCAATTGCAGCTTCAATACAAGGTTCATTCATTAAAATCTCCGTTCAACGTTTCAGGACAACATGGCCAGAAAATTCAGAATGGTTTTAGCAACTATCTACAAAATCTAACTGCAATAATACACGAGTTGAGAAAGCCATGCCTCCAAATTTGGATAGTTCACTCCTCATTTGTTTAAGCATTTTGGGATGAACTCTCAGAGAACTATAAAAGATTTGAAAAAAACAAAACTATCCAGCCAAATGAAATGTAGTTAGTTGATCTTTGACATGAAATGCATTGTGACTGACAAATCTAACAGCATTCAGCTCCACTGCTGTAAGGTATAACAAAAGTTTACAACATTTTGTTTCAGTACTTCATTGCACACAAAAATTGTCATCTAGACATTTTGAAAGAGGAATCATGAATCTCCAAAACGAATCAGTTAGGTATTGCACAAAATACAAGTTTTCAAAACTTTTTGCGAACTGTCAGCAAAAGAACTGCGCATAGGAGTCTTGTTGCAAAACTTGAATAGCACCTTAACATCCTAGCAAACTTGTTTTAAACTTTACTTACCAGCAGTATACATAGCAAGCTTCCTAAACACCTCTCCAAAGATGCACATCGACAGACCGATGTAGGATACAGTGTAGAGTGCTTTGAAATCTTCATAAAATTGTACAAAATGAAATGACATAAGTGCATACTCAGCCCGTTGTAACAATGATAGTTTGCAGTGCCTTTTGAAATAAATGAATAAAGCAGCATAGTTGTTTCTCTGATTCGCCTTAAACCTGTTTTACTCTCATCAACATGCAGCAAATTACTGGTTTTCATTTAAACAAAAAGATTCCTGCCCACTACATATAAGATGAGGTGATTTTCCTGAAAAACGGTTGAGATGCTGAGCAGTTTTTGAGAGTTTACCAAGTTTTTGCCACTGGTAGTACAAAACACCTTGCAATCAAAGCCCAAACAGGCTTCAATTGCTAAATCTGCTATAGGCCTATGTATGCAATTTCAAGAGAAAAATATTACAGCTGGTATCCAGTAGATGCCAGATATGTATCAATACATAGCCTGGTATGTTTCCCATAAGTACCAAATATGTAAGGATACATGGACTGGTGTAAAAAGTTTTAATTAAAAGAGCTGATAGAATAACTCTCAGTACATCAAATGCTAAAATAGTCTGCAAAATATCTTATAGAAAGTTTTAATATGAGATTGAATAAATTTTTAAAGCACAAACACAAAAACTATTATATACACAATGTATATTGAGGTGATTGGTACATTACAAATAACTGATGTATGAAAATAGCACATTTACCTGGAGCAACATACAACAGTAGTGCATGTTCAACCCAGCTAGCTGCCAAAGCTAGGTTATATTCAAGGCTGTGATTGATGATAAATGATGAAATTGTCAAAGTTGATGGATTCAACAATGCAGTTGCCAGATATTCACTCAGATGAAAGAATGCAAGTGAGCAGAGGTAGAGTCCAACAGAAAGGTATACACAAGGACCAAAGATAACAATGTTGGCACCAACAGAAAACATCACACCAAGAAGATAAGTTCTCCACATTACCTGAAACATGGGAAAAACCCAAAGGTCAGCTTTACTGTCATTTATTTACTTTCATTTTTTTCAAATCTTCAAAAACTTTGCAAAGTATTAATGCAAACTTTCATGGCATATCTATGACTCATCAACATCATCATTAAAATCGATGGTATCAAGCAGTATAAAATTTACTGATATTTCATGATATGTTGCTCTGGGTCCAAAAATGTGCAACAATTTTACTGCCACTCGTATTTCACTATATTTGTGATAACAATGGTTGGTGAATAATGGGCATGATGACTCATCTTTAATTTTATCTGTGATGATACAAACAAAAATGAAAATAATTTAATAATATCTGCTGCTGTACAAAGGAATGCAAAGGTAACATATAATTTATGTTTTCAGATTAATCATTACAAGGGAAATGCATTACATAAGATTAATTCCTTTTCTCTAGGATGAAACCAAACCCATTTAAATCACAATTTGCCATAGATTTTCATCAGCATCAGGTACATTTTAATGTGACAATAATTTCACTTCTTTGCACTAACATCTGTTCCTAAGTGTTCTATAACATAAACTGTATACACTGTTAAAAAAGTGAGCATTGTGTTAAAATTTGGTTGGTGGTAAAATATATAAGTTTTTATTTTCCAAATTGTTTAGGAGATATAATCAAAGCACCTGTTGCACAATCAGCCAAGGATCAGCAAAATGGCTAAACACCTCTTCCAGGTGGATTTACCTGTAAATCCCATATTTTCAAACCACTTTGCAAATCCATGACATTCGATTGTGCTAGAGAGGTGTTCAAACTCTCAGAAGACTTGGCAAATTCTCTAGTTTGCAATGATAGAAGAAATTAGGGCTTTGTGTTTCGTTGTTTGTGGGTGATGTCATAATTGGCATAGGATTAAGGCTTTCTGGCTAAGGTTATCGGGCCCTGGGCCCAAACCACAAGAGAAAAGTGTTTTGCTCAAGTTTTCAGTGAAAACTAGGCTAAAATACAAGTCCACTGAGCTTTTGATTGGCTTTCTAAGGTTTCTGGTTCAAAGTTATGGCCTAAAAACTAATCTGGGAAAAAAAGTCCCAAAAAGTTTTATTTATCCAAATTTTGGTTAGTTTATCCTGACCTTTGAACCAGAAACATTAGAAGGCCAATCAAAGGCTTAAAAGACTCAGATTTTCATTTAGTTTCTACTAAAGACTAAAGCAAAACACTTCCCTCTTGAGATTGGGGCCCAGGGCCTGGTAACCTGGGCCAAAATGGCCTAAAACCTACCTCAATTATGAGGTCACCCACATAAAACCCAAATCCCGAAACTTCTAATTTTTTTCATTGCAAACTAGAAGATTTGCCAAGTCTTTAGAAGGTTTGAACAACTCTCTAGCACAATCGACTAGCAAGTTGTGGAGTTGCAAAGTGATGCAAAAATCATGGCTGAATGTGTGATTTCAAAGTACGATACATTCATANACTGGCAGCAAGTATGTTAACAAATAAAAGGAATTATGTCACTGGCTAAGCTTAATAATTGATTCATATCATGCTAGTTTGGGTNAACATTCTTGATCATATTATATTAAAAAGGATGCTTAAATAGACTAAAATTTCTTTACCAATTCAGTTAAGTTTAGCAAAAGTTTTGTTGATTTTTTGTAAATTCACTATAGAAAATAGTTTTGAAACAAGGCTGCTGAAAGTCTGCAAGTAAAGTGGAATTTGTTTAATACATCCTTTGTTATTGCAGCCAACTACCTATTACATCCATACCACTTGGAGCAAAACTGTCTTATTCATTATCTGCTATAGAAACCCTGGCTAATACATTCAGCCACCTATTAATACATCCATATTTGATTCCTTATGCAGACCAATTTATTTTTGAGTTGGTGTCCATCGAAATCTTTGGTGTTTACGGCATGAAAACTACCCTCTTCCATGGCACCCTTGCCTGTCCTTTCCTTTTGCGTTCCTGTCTTTCTATGCCCCCTTGTTTTACTGTTGTTCATTGTTTTTGTTTTCAATATTTTTATTTTATTTCTCTTTTTTGTCCGGCAATAATGGCCTTATTACCAATGACAGTGTTAGTATAGTAAATGGCATTGAGTTTTTGTAGTCTATATTCGTCCAAAGCCCTCCAACCTCACTACACATATTTTTCTGTTTTGGATAAACAGTGGATTGCACTGATTTCATTTTGATCAAATGTAGTATTGTGCATAAGGGCTGTTTAGATGCAGTTACAGGATTATCACAACCACTGCTTATTACATGTAAAATTGGCTGGTCCAAGGTGGATGTAATAAAAAAATTCTGTTGTATCATATTTTCAGTACTGGCAATATACAATAACATGTAGCATATAAAATTTTATGAGCAAGCAGCAGGTTATTTGTGCTTGCATTTTAATTCTAATGTTCCAAATACTTCTTGAACTTGCAAATGCATTACAAATATATCATTCATAGGAAATCAATTTTTGCAGTCTAAACATAAATCAACATGGAAAATTCTAAATGCAAAAAACAGAAATTACCTCAACAATTGCAAATTTGCAGCCTTTCTGTCACAAATTATCTTTAAATATAGGCATAGAAAAATAGCACTAACCTGAATAAGGTATCGTGTTTTGTACAGCAGATAAGCTTGCAATGGTAGTAACACAAACGTAGTGACAAATGCATGGTGAAGTTCACTGAAATAGTAGACCCAAAACACAAGATTCCAACAAGATGATGCGACCAGTGTCAGAAATACTATTCTGGCTTCAGCAATCATTTCAAAAACTCCCGACATCAACAACACACAAATTTGACGTACCATCTACAGTGCAGTCAACTAGAGAGTAACAGGCGTACTATAGAATACAGCATCAACAACTGTGTAAAAGACCAGGGTTCTCACAAATGTTGGCTAGAATTCCGTGAAATTGAGCTTAAAATTATCAAAATTTCACAAAAATTCCCCAGATTTTGCACAAGCAGTGTGTAACCTTGCTAACTTTTAGCACTTCAAAATACAGTATGAACCATCTCCCTGGCTTATTACATTTGCACTTTTGATGTCACTCTGTTGACTATTATGCTTAACAGCAGTTTTGGGATGATTCTTAAGGTGCTCTTGATGGAACAGGAGACAACAATGGCTTTGCCTGAGTGAGAGCCAAGTTATGCTCAGCTATAAAACAAGCTAAATACATGTGAGTGGCTGTTTCCATGCTTTGTTTTTTTCATCTGATCTATAACAAGGACAGTTTGATTGCATGCTGAACATCTTGATTCTCTGGAGCTTGATGAAGGGCTGGCCAACCAGTTTTTTATTCAGACTGATGCAACTCTTGCGATTGGAGACCCTAAACTGGAAAGCATCTTGCACATTGTGGCAGCAAGCAACAATTGAGATCATTCATACCCCATGATCACTCTATTATATTGCATGTTCTTGATACTTACATATGTGTGCCAACCTGTGCACACATCCTGTTTGTGGTGAACCGCGCATTGATCGTTGTACCAAAAGGTGGTAAAAAACACATTCACCGCAAAATTTTTCCTCAAACTGGATTTTTCTTGAAGGTTCAGATAGAGCTGACAATGTCTCATTTGCAGCACCCATTGCATTAGTATAGGCAAAATAATGATTACAGTTACAGCACATGGGCATCAGAAGTTTTTTTTCCAAGGGTAAGGCAATAGTGGATTTCTCCATGGAGTAGCCAAAAGATTTTTTTCAGGGGGGGGCATCTGTGGTGAAATTTTATCTAATCAACTTTAAAGCAAAGAAAAAAGCATTTTTCAACTACTCTAGGTTAATATATTAAATTTTAATATCCATAGGGCCAAGCTGGCACCCACTTTAACGCCTATGCACGCCAATACACTACAAAACCCAATGGAAATAGTCAACTTTTTACATCAACATATGTTCTGCCGAATCTCCTTTGAGGATATTTAAAAAACAATTGTCACTAACATCACATTACGTCTTTTCATCACCGTAAGCATAGACACAGAATATTGCAACTCACAAGAGCAGTTAATTTTTCTTATGTTCACAATCCTTTTAATTTACCAAGCTGTTCCCACACACTGCTGGCACAATCCCTTCTAGAATTGGCCAAATCACAGTTTTCTTGATGATGTGACACTACTATGGATACAACCATTCGCATTGCGACTTACTGTTGTGTATCATGTACCTTTTCGCAATACGATACGGCGTTTCCTTAACTTGCGATCATATTCTCTAATTCAGTACGTAGAACTGGTTTGCGTCAGCTTGTCATTTGCGCCATGGGGCTTTCTTGCGCACGGATCAGGTGCACTGACCTATTTTGCAATTCCACATTTTGTGCTCTAAGTTGTCAACCACCTTTTTGTGAAGCAGTTGTTTGTTCTTGCTTTGCATGTGGCACGCAGAGTAACACTAAAGAAAAGGCTGGTGGGCTGGAGGGTTATGCTCATAATCGAAAAACGTGAAATTTTGGCAAGCCAGGCTGTACAAAAAAACAGACTGGCAGGTTGCAAAAAAGGCTGGGCCAGTGGACTGCACAACAGGGTGGGCCGGTGGATGCAGAAAAAGGCAGGCAGGTGGGCTACAGGAAAGGGCAGGCCGACGAGCTGCAGAACAGGACGGGCCAGAGGTATGCAGAAAAGGGTGAGTCCACATTAATGTGCAGCCTGTCGGCCTGCCTTAATGTGCAGTTCACTAGCCTGCCCAGTTGTGCAGCCACCGGCCAGCCCTTTTGCACAGCCTGCCAGTCCACCAAAAATTAATGTTTTTCAGATGGAAACATAATCCACCAGCCCTCCATTTAGTGTTGCTCTAGTACATGTTAGCTGTTTCTCCTGTCACCCATTTTCAAAGCATTTTCTGCTGCTGTTGCTAATTAGAAACCTTTGGTAAATCATAGAGTTATGGACCAGGAAATGTATGAAAATGAACTGTAAAGAGGTGAAAGCCAAACGCCTTGCTTTGGCTTGGCAACTTAAAATGTGAGGCAATTTAGTTGCAAGTGACTATGAATACGCCTGTCCCCATGCAATTCAAATAAAACGGTGAGTTTGTCAGGCAAATGGCGTGTTGCTCATAGCGTAACAGTTACGTGTCATGGCTGGTATGCTGGTGGTTTTCGGTTTGATTCTCAACTTGCCAACTTTCGCTTTGTTTCTTTTCTTTACTTTTTTTCTGGCTTAGGAATTACGTTTAAGGGTTACTGTTAGGTTAGGGTTAAGTTAAGGCTATGGTTAAGATTATGGTTTGAGTTAAGTTCAGAGTTTATCTTTTACGTCTACTTCCTATCCTTTCTACCAAGCCTACTGCACTCTCATCATGCGTTACTGTTACGTCACAGATGGCGTATGAATAAGTTTTCAAAATCTCAAGATCCACAGGCGTATCTGTAGCCACTGCCATTTTAGTAGGGAGTTAGAACAGTACTCATACAATGATTGGACTGGCTTGTTGTTAGTACTAGTAGCGTTTAAGGAAATCAGCATCTGATCTCTACATCATGTAATGACGACCTTCCTTGCAAGCAACCTTTACACTGTGCAATATACACCAGGCCCAAACCTCTACATAGGTTCCTACACTGGGGAACCCTACATTTGTTCCAGACCAGAAAACCTCTTAACACTAATGATTTTATGGTTAGTATACTTGCAAAACCTACCACAAACCAACACCACTGAAAAAAAGGATGTAACTATTCGTCCGCCTATCTTGACGCAATTTAAATAAAAGGGTCACTTTGTTATTGACACCGTGTGGATTGTATAGTGTAATGGTTATGCGATATGCCTTCTATGCTTTTGGTTTTCGGTTCGAATCTCACCTTGCCCATTTTGTTTTTTTTTTCTTTCGACTTTCCTTTAGGGTTAGGTTAGCTTAGGTTTAGGTTAGGGTTAGCAATAGGTTAGAAGATGGTTCTGATTAGGGTTAGATTAGGCCTACGGTTAGGGTTAAGGTTAGGCATAGGGTTTACTTTTACATTTACTTTGTTTCTACCAAGCCTACTACACTCTCGTCATGCGTTATTGTCATATTACAGAAGACAGTCGAATGAGGCTTCAAATTCAAAGATCCGCAGGCAGTCCTATAGCCACTGCCTAAAAAAAACAATGCCGACTGAGTTTATCCAATTTCAGCAACAACACTAAGTCTGACTAGACCCAGGACCTGTTTGTATTTGACCGTAAGGATTAGACTCATTTAGATTAGATAGACGGCCTAAAGTAGATAGATAAGATCCGGAACTGACAATTAAATCACAATCTGATTTTCATTCAAATGGAAATGTGTGCCGTGACCACACCTTTTCACAGTTTGAGTTGACTGTTTCTCCCCAAAAATGAGATTTTCCTGAAAACTCCTCAGATATTTCAAATCCCCAAATTTTACCCAAGCATTGCTACAATTCCCAATCCAGGGAGAAATTCTCCAAAATTGGAACCCAAAAGACATTCACCCACATTTTCCACAGATAACCTACTTCAATACTGAACACTCAGGTCTCAGTTTAAATACTGTACAGTGCACACCAGGGTAATGCTATCCGCCACTTTCGCGCTTGGCGAAAAAATATGCCAAAAGAAAAAAGGGGGAAATGTGCTACAAGAACACTGAATATTCACCCAATATTGATTTTAACAGGATCCCAACACAAAATACACACTCGCACATAATTTTAAAGCTTCAAAGTCCAAATTATTACCATGATTCCATGAACATCAAGGTTACAATTAAAACAACTATTTCTAATCATATAAACGAGACCGCGGAGATTTTTAAACAAATATGTGATGCTGTTATCACCAGCTATCCAACAAACAACTTTTCAATGGGTACACTTTTCACAAAAGTTATCAAAATCATCGATCAACATGACCGACTTCTACGCTACCCTAGACATTGCAACAAAGTTCTTCAAGAAACGAACGCAGTTCAACAACAACAAACGATGTTTTTTAAATGAATATCAGGTGCTGATGTCACCAGCTATTCAACACAATTCTTTTCAACAGGTACACTTTTTACAAAAATAATCAAAATCATTGATCTGACCCACTTCTATGCTACCCTACGTTTTTCAGCAAAATTTTCAAGAATGGAACTCCTTAAACAACGGCAAATATCTCATCAACCAAAGCGACCAAGATGATTTTTAAACGAATGTTATGCTGATATCACCAACTATCTAATAAAAATCTTTTCAAGGGGTACACTTTTTACGAATGTTATCAAAATCATTGATCAACATGACCAACTTCTACGCAACCTTAGACATTGCAGCAAAATTTTTCAAGAATGGAACGCTATTCAACAACAGCAAATTTCTTATAACGTGCTACAAAAACATTGAAAATGCACCAAATGTTGATTACAATAGAATCCCAAGACAAAATACACACGCACATAATTCAAACTTCACAGTCCAAATTATTACTATGAGTCCATGTACATCAACGTTGCAATGAAAACAACGATTTCTATTCATAGAAACGAGACCGCGAAGATTTTTAAATAAATATGTGATGCTGTAATCACCAGCTATCCAACAAACAACTTTTCAATGGGTACCCTTTTTACAAAAGTTATCAAAATCATTGATCAGCATCAGTGGCGGCTCGTGGTGAAATTGGCCGGGAGGGCTGCGAAATTTCATCTCTGGTTGAACATATGGGATTGTCGTCCTGGCTGTTTTTTATAATGTAGTGGCGTTTCCAGTCACTCCAGCAGTCCTAATCTTATCAAACTCGTAATTTTTATTTGTCCTTATTGATACATAGAAAACATTCACTTCAGCTTAATGAAACCAAATCCTAAAGCGTAAACACGAACACAAAATAATTAAACCGGTCCCATCAGAAGCATGACGCATAACCAAACCACTGCCATCAAAGCTGCAAAGGCTAGAGTCGAACCAGGGCCACTCGCACACTAAGCTGGGAACATTCCGCTCGACTAATGAGACGCTATTGTTAACAAGACAAAGTTTAGCATTTTATTCAAACCGTGTCATGGCAGCAGACCTAGGCTAGAGCCACTTTCTTTGAGCTGGAACTTTATCATGTTCCTTCAAATTAAGTTTAAATTTTCCAAAAAATTTTGAACAGTTAAAGAATTTACACAGGATTTCTCGTTTTTTGGAACTGGATTGTTATGGTTTTCCAGTAAAAGTTTGTATCCTGAATCAGTTACAGCTGTAAGGTTCACCTGTGACCTTACCAAAAAATTAAAGGTCTACTTATATAGTACTTGAATGCTTGTAGGCTTGCCAGATTTCTCATGCTTTAAATTTTTCATATTTCAATGTTTTAAACCAGTCACATCTTGTGTTTTCCAAGAATGAGATCCACCAACTACTGCCATACATCTTCAAAGGCCAACCCTAGAAAGCTCATCAGCTTAGCCTACTGTTGCAGGCAGATACACCACCATGTTTTTTGCAGCCAATTGTTTGGTTTCTTTCCTTTAGGGCTGTGCGGACGACAGCCCCGAATTCGCCAAATTCATGGACAAGTGTGCTGAAAACGTCATCGCATAAGTGGTGTCGTTGGCAAGCAGCGAAACATTAGTTTTGTTGGATTCCGAGGAAACGTTGAGCCGAAATGGTGTCGGAAGTACCGAAAATGATTGTGTTGTGA
>JGI24021J15306_10001615_pt1 | contig 22578 bp, 10 predicted proteins | sample Ectturendosymbi1_FD_15306 | JGI IMG/M metagenome (IMG submission 15306) | reverse complement strand
TAGAAAACATAGTCATTTTGTGCTTTTAGAGGCATTTTTCCAAACAAAATAGGGTTATTCGCCTAATGTCAAACATTTTGGCCCCCCCCCAAAATTTTTTTGGCTACCCCAAATTTTCGGGCTGGCTACGCCACAGACACTGTCTGTTTTTTATTTGTTTTTTTGCATGGGAATCTGTCCTTGAATATGCTTTCCTGGCCACTGAGTGGAAGTTGCTTATTGAGGTACTTGCCAATGGTAAAGTAATTTTTGATCCATATTTTCATCATTTTGCATCATAGTGATCATCATCCCACCAGGTCGAGTGATTCTTACCAAACGAAGGTTGATTTGGTCGCCGGCTTTGATTCTCCACGTCGGTCCAGGAATTTGTGAATCATAACTCCGACGTGGTAGTTGCAGCCAGTCAACAACAAAGTCTGTAGCTTCCACGGTGATATTAACGTTCAGCACGCCATTTTTCGAAACGTATTGCATGGGTTGGCGGAAAAGCAGGCCACCTGCAGTGTAGAAAAGTGCAAACAGTTCCAATATGTTTTTTTTCAGACCATTCTTTGCATGTTTTTGTTTGCTGGCAGCTCATAACTGTAGTCAAGATACACGTTGAAAACGAAAGCATCCTTTCTGTCTTACTATCAAAGCAATTCTAGATTTCGCTTCCCGCCTCAAACAATTCCACAAAATAGGTTTTACTATCCACAGTATGTCACTCTTAATGGATCTGGAAATGAAAGCGTGTTAATTGTCTGTAGGCAAACCTTTAACATCTTGATTTTATTTCTGTACAGTTTGAGATTCTTCTTGGACGATTACGCCTGGATAAAAAAACAGTTATTGTTTCATTTAGCAATTTTGCTTGACGCTAAATAGGGTGCACTCTTCGTCCTAGCTTGGCGGGAACAGTGACTTGCTTCTCCTGGAAAACTAGGTCAGGTGTAGCCAGGTGCGTAGCCGGAAATTTTGATAGGGGGAGCAAACAACAATTGAGTCTCAACATTTAAATATTCAATGCCCCTTGTTTTTAAAACATCGTGCACAAACACTTTGCATTGACCGGAGTTTCGTCCTTGAACAGTTGTGTTCAGATTTAAACCGACAAATGAACAGTCTGCTTTCACTGAAATTACAAGTTGAAAACCCTTGATGTCACGCGTGCGCCACTTTTTGCAGAGATTTGCACAGTTTGCGCCATCATAACTCGCCAGGCGATTGAGCTAGAGAGCTGTTTAAATCCTCTAAAGATGGCGAAAGTCTTGTAGTTCCGATTAAAAACAATTGGGAAGTTTTGGATTTGAGTTTTTAGGTGACGTCATGATTGGGATAGGTTTAGTTTTTTTCGGACGATGCCATCGGGCTCTCGGACCCCACACCAAAAGGCAAATTTTTGTTTCTTTCTGAATTAGACGGAATTCCGCGTCTTCAGAGCCGTTGATTGGCTTTCTAGCTTTTGTGGCTCCGACGTTATGACCTAGAAGCAACAAATTATTGATTTTATCTCCTAATGAATCCTTAGGGATTGGCTAATTAATTATCGATTTTTTGGCTTTAATGTTTCATCATTCCACCCATAAGCAAGTACGTACTCTCCTTAAATTTACGCATTCCCAGTCCTTATTCAATACAATTCCGGATTCTATACTGAGGATGCGTAATTTTACGTGAAATTGCTTTCCTATTAAAAATTTGCTGATCGATTCTTGCTCACCCCCATGATGGAGAGTGCGTACATGATAAGAGATATGTCCAAGTTTCAATCTCCGCAAAAGGATGAAAGCAGACCAATGCAGTCCGCTGATCCCTCGAAAGTACACTGAAAACCTCGTGCTTTTAATTGTTCACCCATAAGTTTTTGCTTGCAATTTACAGGAATGAAAATGCGTAATTGACTGAAACTCGATTTATTTTTTTAAAAATGTGCGGGTAGCTTTAGCTGCTTTGCCACTGTGGTAAATTGTTACTGATTTTTGGCAATAGTAATAAATACAATGTCTGACTGTTTTTTAACTTGGAGTCTGCTGACTGGAATCTGTTATTCTTCCCGTTGTACCAGAAACAGGAGCTGTTTTTTAGATCCATATATAAAAATCACACTCGATAATAGGTAGCCTACCTGCAACTATTAAGCAGAATAATTGACAAAATATTTCTTGTGTAGTTTATCACTTGGATATCGGCTTTTTGATGAGTAGGTAAACGTTACAACTGACCTTGAAGAGGGCAAGGTGAGTTCATTGAACATTCTCCTTCAGAAAAGTCCACGAGGCTTGAAATCACGGTTGCAAAAAACAGATTCCACCAGATATTGCACATTTTTGCGCTCGATATTCGACAAATGCGTATACAACCGTCGTAAACTGAAACCTTCCTAGTTGCTGAAAAATCCACGTCAGTTATTTACTGTAGTGTGGACTTTGCTGGTACAGTAGAATTTGCCTAATTCGTCACCTCAAGGGGATTAGAAACAAGTGACGAAGTGACGAATTATGCAAACAGGTGAAAACTATCATAGGAGCTCTTATACTTTATCATAGTAACTCGTATACATACATAGTGCTATAATTTGCAGTAAAATGCACGTTTATGACGTTGTGGTTGAATACAACAATTAATTCCTCTACTCTGTCTGGATTGCATTTAATGAAGCACCTTTTAAATCTTAAATAAACTTTTCCGCATTCTCTCAACGGGGAGTCGGGTGGCGCTTCGAACATCGTGCATAAATTCGATAAACAAATTGCGAGGTGCAACAATTTTCAGATAAACATCCTCAATTTGTTTGAATTCCCATACATAATAGCTGCTTAGACATCAAAAGCGAAACTGCAAATAACGAATTAGACGAACAAAACAACTCTCAGGGATAGAGAGAGGTGACGAATTAAGCAAATTGACGAATTAGACGATGGCGGATTAGACGAACAGAAATGCACACAGAAGATAGAGATTCTGCCGGGACCGACGAAAAAGCAACGGATGAAGCGAANTGACGAATTCANCGATGACGAATTATACGAGTTCTACTGTAATTGCCTGATGGTGAAAAGAGCGAAACAGCAAAACATTCGTGCCTTTGGGTGAATTTATCCATTTTGGAGGATGTATAAGGCATCTACTGCATTTCAATTCGGAGCATACCAAAACATCTGCGGAAATAAATGTTCTACAACACCTACGCCCCTTGCTACAAAATCTACCAAACGAAGTCTTTGACAAAATATTAAAAGGACTTGTGGTCTCTTTATTGGTTAATTCATTTTTTATTCTTGCACCTGATTGTTTATACTTGCCACAAGTAATTTTGAAGCAACGTGAATATCAAAACTGAACATAACAATTTTTGGTTGATGGAAAACATAAATGCAAGGTTAACAAGGTGAAAAATAGGTCGCATTAAGTGGAGATATTCCATTTCTGTTGCAGCAACAGCCAGACCTTCGCCAGACCTTCATTGTCTTTCAAAACCTAAAGATCAAATTCTTCTCAATTGCTGTTTTGACATCTCCTTTACAAAAAATTGATAATGCTATGCGTTTTCCTACCGCTTGAAGTTCTTCAGCGAGTTACGATGGCGCACGCCTGTGCAAAACAAGTGGCGCACGCGGGACTTAAACCCTTTAAGGGCCACTTCAGAAACGCCTTTCCGCACAATGCAAGCGTTGTCCGGCGATTTAGGGGTCTGCCAAACCAAGTGGTGAAGTTTGTGCCTAATTTCGCTGAATTACTAAGCCTTTGCGCGATTTGATGACGAGCGTACTTATGAATGTGTCCAACGAAGTGCTTCACCACACGATTCAGACATAGGCGAGAAACTGTTCATTGCTCTTTCTACACAGTGGAAGTTCAGGCAGTGCCGGATTAACAATACTAGCAAATGTAGCAATTGCTACGGGCCTCGCGCTTTTGGGGGCCCCGCGGTCCTTTGTGTTAAATTTGTTTTTTATTATATGCAAAGGCAAGTGTTGTAATCTAGGTGGCCCAGGCAAACTCTCAATAATGAGGCCCTGCATTTCGCACATTCTTTGAAGCAATTTTTCATTTTGTCTGGGAATTTTCTTTTCCGTGAAAGTCCATTTCACATGGTAAATTAACTGAAGTCTTTCGATTTTAAATTGTTCTTTGTCTAAACATTAAATTTGTTGAGGAGCTCCTTTTGGCACATTTGCACATAATTTTTGTTTTATTTTGACAAACATATGACTTGCTTCATAATTTATAAAATGTGGCTCTAGAGTGATCAATAAACTTTTTAAGAAAACAATGCAAAAACTAAGTGCGAAACTCTAAAAATGGGGGCCCGAGACGACTGCTTCGATCACCTCCCGTCATACACACCCCTGATTACATGTTTAGAATTTGTTCAGTCCAACAAGACATTAGTTTGATAAACTTGCCATAAGCAATTAAGCGAAAGTTTTCAATTGAATGCTTTTAGATTAGACTACTGGGATTTGAAAATTAAAGTATTTTAGAGTTATTTGCAACTTTATGGGACCACTCATGCGATGAAACGAAATTGCAGCAATTTCCAGATATTTCTTGATTGCATTGTTATGAATAGCATTAAAAAATATTATTACATCTTATTGACCTGTTTTATAAGTTGCATTAGCTTTTTGGTATAATTAAAAGCTCTAGAAGATTTTCTATATGCTTTAGAGGAATCAGCCGATTGGGCTCTGTTTTCATTTTTTTGCGATGATTCAAACTTGCGCATATCTGTATTCAAGTAACTTCACTCCACAGGTAAAATAAGCAAGGAATCAAACACAAATTTTCATAGGAAATCGATTTCACATAAAACTACGCATCATCAGTCCTTACATCTTATTCTTGAATAAGATGCAAAGACTGTCGGTGCCTTTTTGGTATACTTTCAAAATAATTTGGCCAGTGGCGCCGAACCTGGAGTTTTGTCCCCAGATCTGGGTTTTAAATGCCTTTTCGGATTTCCGGGTTTTTCTTCCTGAAGATCTGGGGTTTTTAGGATGTAAGTGCATAGCGGTGATTAGAGATTGGGTATAATCTGTTATTTTTAGTCTCGTTTCTCTTTATCTTTTTTTATCATGGTACCTTAGTCTTCAACATTACTGATTAACAGGAAACTAACACCGTATAAGCTGTAAATGTTAACTAGGTGCAATGCGTTCAAGTGACAGAAACGCTAATGAAGCAAGCTCAAAGAAAGAGATCAAGTGGTACACACAGCAAGTATATGGTAGAATGGTTGAAAGATCTAGATCGCAAAGTTTAGCAATGGAAGTACAGTACACTGAGACAAAATTTAATATTTGTAAATGCTGCCAGATAACCGTCAGAAATGCAAATAACCCCATGTTACTGCGATATAATAATTCTGATAAACACAAAAGTTCATTAGCAAAGTTACAGCATATGATCAGTTTGTTTCACGCAAGCGTTTTGTGACTCACAGATGCTCAGGTATGGTAGATGGTATAACGATTCAACTAATGTTGTGTCTGCCTGGGATTTCTGCTCAACTCTTTATTTCTTCGGAGAAAAAAGTTAGACCTTTGCATTCAGTCACCAGTCAGACTCATTGATCACTCAATGGAAAACTAAGGTGTCGAAACTTCTGTGCCCAAATTTTCGCAAAATTGAAATTTTGGGGGTGCGCTTGCACCCCCCGCTATTACACCACTGATGCATTCCTTCTTGGTAAAAAGATACGTATATACGTTTTTGATTAAAAATACATGCAGCCCATAATGTCCACCAGTTGCTATTTAGGACCAGGTTTTCGTACTTACGAAATTTAGCATGCGTAATGTTAGTCACATGGATGTCCACAAAATTTACGATTTAACAGTTGTTCGCTTGTTTAGGTGTATTTTTAATTTAGGACCCCGCGCTCCTAATGTGCTACAGGCCCCGCGCTACCTCAATCCGGCACTGAGGTCAGGTATATATTTTTATATATATACCTGACCTTCGCCAATGTTTTTCTAGCGATACACTCCCACAAAAACAGTGCACAAAATTTCATGCCGTTAAAAGTCGTCAGAGACACAACATGCTAAGTTTATTGCATGCTTCCTCGAGAATCGCGACTAGTACCAAGCATACCAGAAATGCTGACTACAAATCCCTTTGTTGAGCTTAAAATTCACTAAATTACACAAAAATTTCGTAGGCTTTGCACAAAGCAGTATGCTACTTTAATCAAACTTTTGGGTACAAACCAGGACCCTGCCTTATTACATTTGCACACTTGGTGTCAGTCACATTCCCGTCGCCACAGGGGGTTTCGGTGTGCTTAGCCCTCCCCAGATAAAACTCCAAGCCCCCTAAATTGAGATATGCAACACTATAAATCAGTGGCGTTTTTGTCAATGTTTAGAATGTGAACCCACCCCCTGCACAAACGCAAAACCCCCCGTTGAAAACTTTCTGGAGACGGTTCTAGTCAGTCAGACTAATGTGGTGGAGCATTCTTGGGATGATTATTGAGATACTCTTGAACAAGAGGCAACAATGCCTTATCCCAGTGTTTCTCAACCTTTTCAATTACGTGGACCAGATACCTTTTGGAAAAATTGAGTGGTCCACTCCTACGTCAAGGCAACAAAGGCCATGCTTTGAAACGCGTGTACCTACAGACATTGTTCTAAAGTAGCGGATTTATTCCTGTATGCAATTCAGTGCCACTCTTGCTGCGAAAGACAACCAGTGTATTCCCTCGCTGCAGTGATCAGATGTCCAGATAACTGTATTACATTATATATTTGTCCTAACTACGTAGCCCACTTGAAACATGCTCTATGGCTTACAGGTGGAGATACACTGGCTTGGCAGAGTGAAAGGCAGGTGACATACTCTGCAAAAAGCTAACTATAGTTCTGTAGTACCGCTGAGTCTCCTGCCGTTCAAAAAAGCTTTTCTGTGAAAGAACGTCTTCACTGCTTTTCACAAAACAATTATGTGATTGGCTGTTTCCATGCTTTATTAGCCCTGATCTACCACAAGGGACAGTTTTTTTGCATACTAAACATCTTGGATCTCTACAGCTTGATGAAGTGTCAACCAACCAGTCTTGAAATTCTGACTGATGCAACCATTCAACGCGAAGCTTTTGCTGGAAAGTTTTGGGTATTTTTGCTGAAGGTTCATCTACAGCGGATGATGTGTCATCTGCTGCAGCCATTGCATTATTCTATGTATAAACAATGATTACAACGCACTCCAGTAAGCCTACACTATAAAACCAAATGGAACTAGTCCACTTTTCATAACAAGACTCTTCTGGTTTTTTTGGGGGGCATGTTAAAAAAACTATCTTTACTAAAACTTTGCATTAACCTTTATATCAACGCTAGCATAGAATATCGCAAGAGCAGTTATTTTTTCTAATGTTCACAATCGTTTTAATTTAGCCTACCAACCTGTGCTCGCAGACTCGCACGGTCCCCTTTAGAATTGGCCAACCGGTACCTTCCTTTATGAAGCAACCTTGATGGTTGGTACCCTTGCCACTACCACAAACAAACACCACTTACGAACCATTGTCAACTGAGTTTATACAATTTCGGGAAAGCTAGACTCAAAACCTACATGCATTTCACCACAGAGATTACACGCGTTTAGATAAAGACAGGATCCTGGAATTTATAGTTAACGACAGTGATTCCACCAACATCTGTCCCTGGCTGTGGTCAGACGAAATGCTGCTAGCATGTTGGACTGTGCGCACGTTTTACCTGATTTTAGTCATTCCCAGTGTAATGTACTAACCAGTATTAGGCTACCACCGCCACTTGTCTTTGTTTCGATGCATAGTTACTGCTTTCGGAATGTTCACGTTTTCTGTAAGTTTTGATGTCCCCTTGTGCAATCACAATCTGATTTCAACATCGGCTGGAAATACGTGACTTCAGCTTGTCGCAATTCAATCCCAAAAAATGCAAGTTCTCTGAAAAGACCCTACATCCGTCAAAACCCTAGATTTCACCCAAAACTTTGCTGAACGTCCCAACCTAGGGAGAAATTTCCCTAAATTGGAAACCCTGACTAGCACATTGGCCTACTACATAATATTCGCGTTCAATGTAAACGAGTCTACGCGCGAAAAAAGGCGCATGGCCTTCGCTTTGCTTTCGCTCCACATCTCGTTTAAACCAGCCTTTTCTGGCATGTTCCGCTAGGTTCAGAAGCACAAGAGTTTTTTAATTACCAACTGCTTCGCTAACGACCTTCGTGCTCAAACAGAACGCCCATGTAACTGTGTAAACAGCAGCCAAATTGTTTCAAAATACTGCGAACCTCATTCACAAGCAACAGGTTAGGACTTAAACTTTGTTGACACACAAGGCTGGAGAAAAATGACTAGATAGACTGAAAATTTCATCGCTACCTGGGCCCCCCTGGTTACGCTTATGCCCCAAAATCTTGAAAATATTTCTCACTACCTTCTGGACCACTACGACTGGCTGAGAGATGACCTCCTGGTTGATTCGTTGGCACTTGAGCCAGCTATAGCGCCCCGACGAAATAATGTGTCTGTTCAATGCAGTTCGCGTGATTGTGAAAGGTTTGCTAGTCTCTACAGTGCAAAATGACTGTCGTCCAGTTCATTCTGTGATTTTCCTGCATTCTGTCTGCAATAGCCCACAGTAGTAGTTCAGACAATAACTCCACCTACGCCAGTTACACGATTATTGCCTAACGAAATGCTCATAGAGATCACGTTTAGGACGACGGAAGATGGTAAGTACGACTAAACAAAGGAAGAGGGAAAACGGAGAGACAATGAGTGTTGTTTAAGGCAAAGCAGCAATTTGCCCTTAAATGAAACTTTTTTGCTGAAGGAACTGTCCTGAGAAAATTCACTGCTAGAGTCCTTACACTTTGAGAATTTCTGTCTTAGTTGTTTTTGCAGTTACTGCAAATTAATTATTTTCAAAATACCGGGTTCAGGCACTGGTTTTAAAAATACCGGCTTCTTACCGGTCAGGCCGAAAACTAACGGTCAGGCTGCTAAAATACCGGCCATCTGGCAACCCTACATGCATCTCCTATGCGACAACGCGCATTGCATACGAATCCTCATCATGCTCTGTTTATATTTTACCAGATATTTGTGTTGCTGAGCAGTGAAGAAACAAAATGCTCTCTTCTTGAGCAGCGAACGTTGAAACTCATACATTACTCTCTTTTTACCTAAGCCCGTGAGAAAATCTCCTTGAAGTGCCTTCCATCTCTCATTAATGCTACCCCAAAGGACACGAAAATTTCGTTTCATAGTGTTTCGCCGCTTTCTTACTTTCATTCCCGACATCAGCACCCACCCTCTTGGAATGGACCTGGCAAGATCAGCGTGGGTCCCACTTTAACCGCTTCCGCACATATGTTGGACGTTTCCGCTCCTGCTCACGCAAATGGGGCATGGCCCTTCTGCGGCCTTGTGAGTGTGGCGCAGAGGAACAGACCGTTGACCATGTTGTCCTTCACTGTCCAATCCATCGACCTCCCAATGGAGAGCATGGCCTGACAGTTCTGCATAACGAGACAATCGCATGACTCCCCAACACCTGTCGTCTGCCCCGAGATCTAGTGCTGCCTAGCATTTGGACAAGAACTCGTCCAAATTGTGAAGAAGCCACTTTCTCGCAAAATACCATGGCGTGAAGGAAACATAGCTTTGATGAATTTTACTCAAAAGCTGCAAACACGACAGTTTAATTTGTAATGCTTCGCAATCAGTTTTACAGGTTTCCCACCTTATCAGAATGTTGCTTTAAAGGTGGATGCACGTACTGCTTGCAAATTCTCTCGACTCAAGCAATAACCTCTGTTAAATCCATACTGTACATGCGACCACTTTCAAAATTACTGATTTTACTATTGTCATTCGGATGTCTTTGAGACAATCGATATTTTGTAAAGTCGAAATGATTTCGTTGCTTTCTTTAAAGTAGTCTTTTCGGTCTTCGTCAGAGCAGGATACAGCGGGAAAACAATGAACAACCGACTACACCTGTATTCCAGACTATTCCACGGCTATGCAGTCTGGGTTTGTACTGTATATTACAAATTGTATGATGTGAATGTGAGAAGCACCAGTAAAAAGTATTTTCTTTAACTGAACGTGTGGCCTATCTATATTTTGATATTCTAATCCATCCACAGCAGAGGAAAAACGTCTTTTTCTTTTTTCCATGATAGGTAGATGATAGATAAATTAATTACGCTAGATGTTCTAAAACAGCAAAAAGCCAGTAAACAGAAGAAACACAGAGATTATCTAGTCAGGTGTCCCATAAATTAGCTGAGATTGGCAAGGTTTTCATGATGTAGGGTTGTGCTATGCTTTTCATGGTGTGAGTGCTCCTTTACATCACACAAAATAAATAAAATACTTGGCTAGCAATAGTCTTGAGTGAAATTTCAAAACTTTAGGACAACTAAGTTGTTAGTATTGCGATAAATGACAATCATTATTTAGTTTGCTTTTCATTACAATTTTTAGGACAACCTGTTAACGAATTGCACAGGTCAACAGAAAAACACTTTTTGTATTAAACGAGAATATGACATAACTTTTTTAGATAACTTTTGGGTGCTGATTCCAAATTTGGCATTCGTTTTCTTGTGGCACGTCAAATTTCGGAGTTACAATGAAAGGCTTTTTTGGGTGTGTAAACAGTTGTATGCTAATATATTAGCTTTTGTTTCCAAGTGAAAAATGACCTGATAATTCAGTCTATATAAAGATTGTTAATTTATTACGAATGATCAAAAAAACAACTTCAACAAACAAGCAGAGGACTCCTGGCTTTGGTAGTGGAACTCAAAAAATTTCTAAAAGTGTTTTGAACAAGATTTTCTGTTAAAAAGCGTGGCTGGATCACCACGAAGCAACATCCAGCAGGCGATACCATGATTGATTCTTTTCAGAACCCCTGGTATTTTGCATCCATAGCTTGAATATTATTTACCCTGGTAGTCACTCATGGCATCAAGGTTTTCCAAAAAACATTGATGTGAATGAAAAAATGCAACTTTAGCGATATATGCAAGCCCATCTCCAAGTAAGCTAAGGCAATTCTGCAACTTCTGCTTAAAAACAATGAGCCTTAATATATCTTATGAAGATCAAGCATATCCACCAGAATGCCTTCTGAGCTTGTAACTCCAGTGCATTCTTAACTAGACATTCTTAACTTGATGTTCTTATCTGTCAAAACCTCTACAAATCTATAGGCCTACAAAATTCCTTCTTTCAATTTAGCTTTCCCGAGATCAGGAAACTTGTCACAACAATAGTTAAATTAAGGCTACTGGAATTGCATTTGGCCAGTGGTTTCACAAAATTTTTCATCAAGCCCTAATTTTATACGCAGAGGTGACATCAGGACCTATCATGGTGTGCTAATGGAGGATGCTGAACTCCTGAACACTGTTCACTCCAGGAACATATAAGTTTATTGTGGACGAATGTTGCTTTTCATAGTGATCCGCAGTAGCACACAGAGTGGTTGTCCCATAAACATAAAAAACAGCAGTACTTGGTAACTCCTAACAGTGTACATTCCCATTAATATGCTTGTGACCTTGAGAGCTCCACACAGGCTCCACTGGTAGTCAGTATAGCCAACTAAAAAGCATTCAAAACATCCTGATTGTTATCATACGATTCATTCAAATTAACGGAATATGCAATGGGGATTTAATGTTTCAAATTGCCTGTGTGCACAGAGATATCAATATGTCACTCAATGAAACAGATTTTTGCATTTAATTGCATTTGAATCACTCAGACCCTTTCAGTTCCGCGAAAACCACTTTTCATGCAGAGCTTTGCAATCCTATAACTCGCCAGGCGATTGAGCTAGAGAGCTGTTCAAACCCTCTACGGATTTAGCCAGTCTTGTAGTCGAAATCGGAAAAAAATGATTTGTTTTCTTTGGGGGTTTTCGGGGGGGCACGCCACAAGTGGGAGTGTTTTTGGATACCTTTTCCTGGCCCTGGGCCTCAACCCATTGGGCCATTATTATGGCTCAAGATTTTTTCGGAAACTAGGCCAAAATCCGCGTCTATAGAACCCTTGAATGACTTTCTAGCATATCTCTAGCCGAAATTATGGACAAAACACCAAAATTTGGTGAAAATTTTTGCACCCACAAACCCCAGTCTGGGGTGGAAAACATCCGTTTTCTAAATGGCCATCACTCGCCAGCGGATCGAGCTATAGATCTGTTCAAATCCGGTCTGATTGGGGAAAGACTTGCAGCTTTGGCTGAAAAAAAAATCTTTTCGCCGTGCGATCTCGGCCTTTATGGCTATGTTTACAAAACCACAAGTTGTTTTGACATGCTTTGACAGGTTTCTCTAAACAATCTGTGACGTCAGCGGCCAGTGGGAGTGCATGAATCAAGCAGAATCAGCGGCGCGAAACCGCGCGAGATTTATTGTATTCTAGGCTATAGTGCGAGGTTTTATAGGGTTTGATGGACTTTTTAGCATTTCTGGTTGATGAGTTATGGAAGAAAATGGTAGAATATTAAAACGGGAAATCCCCTGACGGCCCTTGGGAATTCCTGACATATTTGGAATATTTTTGGCATAACGTTTGAACCAGAAATGCTAGAAACTTGACCAAGGGCTCTAAAAACGCGTATTTTAGCCTAGAATCCAAAACTACTGCGAGCCACAATATTGGTGCGTGGGATCGGATGATGACGTCATATAATTAACCAAAAAACAGACCCCCATCATGAGCCCATTGGCCCAATACCCTCCATCCAAATTTAAAAAATGTTTTTTTTATTCTAAACTACACAAAGCCACTAGTCATTACAGGGTTTGAACAACTCTCTAGCTCTATCTGCTGCCGAGTTATGGCCGACCAAAGTTTGCCCTAAAAGGGCAAATTATGCTTTTTCTGAAAAGTTAGGAATTAGGCATACTTTTGGCCACCCATACTTTTGGCCACAGATGTGCTAGCGACTCAATCAAGAGCTCTATAGACGCGGATGTTCACCTAGTTTTTAACAAAACTTTGATCCAAAAGAATGGGTCAATGGGTTGGGGCCCAGGGCCGGCAAAAGATGGCCAAAATTTCCAAAACATTTTCTCTTTGTGACGTCACCTCCAGAAAACCCCCACCAAAAACCGCAAATTGTTTTTTTCGGTTTTGACTACAAGACGTGGTGAATCCGTAGAGGATTTGAACAGCTCTCTAGCTCAATCGCCTTGCGAGTTATAGGATTGCAAAGTTCTGCAAGAAAAGTGGCGCACGCGGGTCTTAAAGGGGTCCTGCTTTACTTTCGCAAATGGTATGTCTGCTACACCAATTAGTATTCTGTGTTAAGTCACGATGCAAAACAATGCCACCTTCTGTTGTTCATAGGCCTGTGGTAGGCTAGGTAGCTGGTAACCAAAACATACAGATATCTCAAAAACTAGATGTGCTACAAAAAAAATAATGGCATTTTTGAAATCAGCGTCAAAAATACTTTTAGTAGCACTTATTGCAATCACTATTTAAATTTTGCTGTTGACCAGTGGTATTATTTTGCAAAGAAAACCCTCTGTAACAAGTAAGGATCAGCTTTATGAAACAACTGTGTCTGTTGCAGCTTGCAGAAGAACTGACTTAGTTTCAAAAGGAAGTTAATCAACGTAGGGCGACACTGTTTTTTCATTAGCATTACGAAATAGTTTTGGAAGAAACCTTATTCTTTTCCACGAACATTGGCTGTACCCTGTTTAAAGCTTTCGCATCTCATACAGTTTATCCAACATTTCATTGAAAGGAAACCTTTCCCAGCAAAGAATCAGATACTAAGATCTTACAGAGTATATATTTCGCCTACTAAGTAGGCACCTTCACCGCTTATTCAAATAGAATCCTTGGGTTTCAACTTATTTTGTGGAAGCACACCGCACCATTTTTTTAGTTGCGCGTGCAAGGCTTCGGACTTAGTCTACGAGCCCCGTTGTGTGCACAAGATATATGCGCAAAGGTCTTCAAGAGACCTTCAAATGTGGTAGCTCAGTAACAAGTCTCCTGCTTCAGTCGAAAGGTCGGTTGTTTATTCGGTGTCTAACGAATGAATCACCATACTGACCTTTGAACGAGACCCTTAACCTCAACCTGCCCGGGCAAGAAACACAATTTAGACTTCGACTTACCGCCGATTGCCTTCACCAAAATTAGTTACAAGCAGCTAGCACAAAGGCATTTCCTTGTGTTCGTCTAACAAATTTTTATTCAAACTCAGTAAATTTTACATACGTCTAATACGTTTTCAATTTACAAGTTTTCATTAAAACCTGCGTAATGTAAACGTCTGCATTTCTCACCTTTGCATACAAACAAAGGCTGTTTTGTAGCGCAAACGGTAACAAATGCTTCGAAACTTCACACGTCGGATTCACAACAAACGTTAGTCATAATTCAATTTATCGCCCAGGCTTACACAACACTTTGTATGAAATCCACACCTAATGCGTTATTTTGACCATATCCATCGATGTCAGTGCTTTACGATGAAAACCGTTAAGGAAAACGTTTTAGCCAAATGGCTGAAAAACCGCAGATGAAGTCAAAAAAACGTTTTTTTGCAAAAAACTACAAGATTTAGATACGTAAGCTACTGAAATTACAACGTGTAGTTAGTTTTCTCGTTGATTTTCACAAGCTACGCCTTACCATTATAATATGTATCATAAAACAAAATTACTCGAAGTTTCACAGATTGGGTAACAGCTGTACACAATCAATTCACATCATAAGATCTATGAATGATGCGATTACCGCTCAATATGAAAGAATCAAGCCAAATAAAGGTGTTTTGGTTTTGAAGAACGTAGAATTGAACATTGTGCTAATAGTGTGGCGTAGTAGGTTAATATTTATCTCTGTACAAAAAATTTGCTTTTCTCCTCGAAAATAAATAACAGCAACCTATCTTCAGAAGGCCATCAACAATTTTGCCACGTGCTGGGACAAAATGTCTAAAATTCAAAAAACTAAAGAGCAGTATTGCAAACCTGTCCAAATGAATGTTTCAGTGTATGTTATTCGACAATTTCGGGAGAATATTTATCCAAGGAGTGCTAACAACCACGCTATGTCAGATTTTTATACGCACCAAGTTCCTTTGAAACGTTCTATGGCGCAGATGCATTTTCAACCAAGCAACGTTTGAACGTTTGCTTTATCTTAAGATGCTGCACATTTGAAGACTGCATTGAAATGTGAGGACATTCATAGACCAACTCTTAAAATCATTGTTCTGCTTCAACATGTGCGCATATTTTATTCAGCTTGTCTAAAGATATACCTGCAATAGAAAAGGTGTTCGACAGATATTTCTGCCAGGTGAGGGTTGGTGGAACGGATGGGGTTTCCCCTTTCTGATACACAGACGCTGACCCATTTATTGTTTGTTTATTTATGGTTTTCATGTCGTTTTTCGCCTTTATTAATTTTCATGTGTTTTGGTTGATGAAATGTTTTGTGGATAATTCTGTCAAGGTTTTTTGGAAAATATCTTTGCAAGTTTCTGCAAATTATTTTGATTCACGAACTACTCTTTTCAAGTATCTGTAACTGCCCCAATACGTCACAAACGGCTTTGCTGAACTTGCCCTGTCAACAGGTTGGATCTTTACGTCACGTCATGTGAGCACACTTTTGTTTGTCCAGTTTAAGTTCACCTCGACCGGGAAGCTTCGATATGCTTGATCGGAGATGTCGCAACACCGCTGTCTAGAGTCTAGACTATTAGATCAGCCAAATCCAGGGACAGAGCTCAGACATTTTCATTTGGGGGGTGGCACTACGGAAGCCAGTTTTGCAGTGAATGGAGCAGTCAGTGATCCTTGTTGAAAAGAGAACAGTTCTGCTTTCAAAAAGATGACTTCACTTTAACGTTCGTCACATCACTACGTTTCGCCTTAGTGATCTCGCCGATATCTCCCTGATCCGTATGGCCCAAAATGATGACAAACAAAGCTAAAAGTCGCGTCGCCAGTTTGTGAATATTCCAACCATGGATATTGTTGTTGGAACCAAGCACATTGAAAACATATCGCCACCTTCACAACTCTTAGGATAAGAACTCAGCTTAGATTGTTTCATTCAGCCAGTTTTAAAATATGAACTATCTGTTAAAATTTGCTTTCCCACATCTCCTACAGTATCAGCAATGTCGTGACAACTCATTGAAGAAGTCGGCAATTCATTTTTCATTTGTTTTCTACACACGATTTCATCACATTCCACAGTGTCTTTACGTTTCAGAAACTGCTTTATACCAGCCATGGTATAAAGGAAGTACCAAAACTGCTATCGTCATATATCCTGGTAACACACGTCTCGCAGATCTCACAAACTCAATACAGAAACTAACAAGTACAATATAGCCGAAGTCGTTCAAATTCACATGCAATTCACGTGAATGTTTGCAGAATAAAATACACACAACTCACATATCATTTCTCTAAGATGATAGATACCCAACACTGATGTCTCTTAACGGCTACTCTGTCTACGTTATGCCAATATGTTGTGCAATATTCAGACATGTGTTCATCAGACATGTGTCAAGAACAACTTTTAACTACGATTTCAATGAAACTTGAAATAAAATCTTTCCGAAAAGCTGCAACTGGAACAAGTTTTGATGCCTTGAATGGGCGAATCCTGTGATCTGCCGAGTACGCACGCCCTAACGATGTTTGCACTAAATAACTGTTCAGAATGAATTTGTATACTTAGTCGGAAGGTTAAAAAGCTTTGTTGATGTTACCTTCAAGCCCTAGACCAGTGCTTTTCAAACTTTTTGTTCCCGTAGAGACTATGCAACATAAATTTCAGAGATTTCAGCAGTGCTAGATTAAGGCAGCGCGGGGCCTGTAGCATATTAACAGCGCGGGGCCCAAACTTAAATATACAATTGAACAAGTAAAAAACTGTTAAATCATAAATTCATGCATGTGGGCATGCATGTGACTACCATTGAGAATACTGAATTTAGTCTGTACGAAATACCTAGTCCTAAACATCAATTGGTGGATATTATGGGCTACATAACTTCTTTCACCAAAAACGTGTATACGTATCTTCTTACCAAGGAGGATTACATTACTGTACAGTTTACAAGTAGAGTACAGAGACTGTAATCAATGCTTCCAAACTGGTCAAGGAATTTGATCATTTCTATAGACAGTGTAGTGTAAGTATAGCTGTCGAAATCAGTTGTCTGAAGCAGCAAACCTACTGCGTAAGATTGCATTTTCTAGATATTGCCACAACGAGTTGTTTATGATAATGGTAGTGTCTATGTCACATAGACGTTCATGCTCTACCAGTGTTTTTCAACCCCGAGTCCGCGGTCTCAAATGAGTCCGCGGTCTCAAATGAGTCCGCGGAAGGCTCTGGATGAGTCCGCAAGCACTAGGGGCAAACAAGTTTGCTGTAATACCCTCACACAACAATAATTGTATCAACTTCATACCATCGAGTATTTTGTTCGTACAGCGATTAAAATGCACCTAACCAGCGTGAAAAAGTAACAAATTGCTGTTCCACATGGCATTTATACTTTTGAGGTAGTGTGGTCAGCAGCTTAAGCTTAAAGTTGTTATCTGCACTGCAGTTTGTTTTTGCCGTCTTAGTTTATAATTGCTAAACTACTTGAAACTTGGATTTACTTCAGTTGTGGTAAACGGTGAAATCCGACCACAGTTCATGTTACGTTGAGAAGTCCTTGCTCCCGGATCTCTCAAAGAAGCTTAACTATTGAGTGAAAATACGCAAAATACATGACGAAATAAATTCTTAAGCTTTTTAAAGAGAAAATACACCAGGTAAAGTTAAGTCGTACTTTTCGTCCATCTACTTCAGGAGTAAAAACTTACTCCCATAGTAAAGCAGTACGTGCTTCTTTTTCTGTTGCTTGGAAAAATGCAAGAGCAAAAGCGCTTTATACAGCAAAAAAGAGCTTGGTCAAATCAGCATCCGTGAAAATAGCCAGGATAATGTGCAGTGAGGCCGCAGCTCAGGGGTGTGCAACCAAGCATAACTGCCGGGCCAAATGCACACAATCCGATTGGTCCATGGGCCACAGTTGTATGTGTCAAGCTCTGCGGGTTAGACAAATCGCTGGCCGCCCATTGAAAATTGGCAATACCTTTAACCTGCGTTTCTCTGTGTGTTTGTTTGATTAAATCGCCATTGTTCCACGAGGTGTGGACAGCACAGCGGTTCAGGTTTAGGCAGAAGTGCGGTTGGGCGCTGAGTTTGAAGAGTTCTGTCGCTATTTCGTTAGTTAAGACTAGTTAGGTTTTCCAAACGTAACCAGGCACCAGGGCAACTTCGCGCAGGGCCACGATCTGCACACCCGACAACACGCCCGATACTTCTTTCAGGTCAGTGGGCTGACATTAAGATTTACAGCCGCAACGCTTGCTTGTGGAGAAATGGGTCTGGTTAAAGTAAATGCCAGGTGCGGGTGAACTGGCGTGGTCATAAGGGTACGTAAACAGCATACCATTTTTCTCATAAAATTTAGGTTTTGGCCCGCGTCCACACTCTACGGACCACAAAACTTCAATTCTCGGACAATTTTTGGTCCCCGGGCTACGGGTTGCACACACCTGCCGTAATTAATAAGGTAGCTATGGTTTTGCTTTAAACATCACCATCAATTGGCGCATCCAAGAACTTTCAGTCGATATTCTGAAAAAATTATTGCTGCTGCGAAGCGAAGTGGAAATCTTAATTCAGAGTTGGGCGAGGCTACAGATTTAGGAAACGATGCACAGTTCGTGTTGTTCGTGCGATACCGTGCGACTGAGGACTCCGTGGAACAATTTATCTTTTGCTGTCCACTTGTCAAACATACTGCAAGATATGAAATGTTTAAGAAAGTAGATTCCTTCACAAGGAACATCAGCTTTCGCGAACTCACAGCATGTCTGTTTGTGCCGATGGTGCTTATTGGGTCATTATAAGAATCAAAGAGACTTTATATAAAATATAAAAAAATATTTAGGTAGTTGTTGTCTTCTTCNCCAAGAAAAAAATCAGACAGCGAAGAAATTTAACATCTGACAGNTTTTGAATAAATTTCATTTGCTGTTAATCACATCAAGATCCGTCCATTACGCATTCGTTATTTGTGGCGAGATGAGGGCAGAACATAGTGGACGTTTTTTTCATTATAAACATCCGTTGGCTCATGAGGAAAGATTCTGGACAGAGTGGCCCACGCAATGGCACCGGTGCGTTATTGAAAGAACAGAATCATAACTTTGCTGAACGATTCATCAACAGCAAGCTGATTTCCAAATTTTCTTAGGTGATTTTTTATACGTTTGAATCAGCCAAACAGCTCCAGGCACGGAAAAGGTAAAATACTTTTGAATGTGTCCGAGACATCGTCGCGTTGAAAAGTAAAATACAGTTGTGGATCCATCGAATTGAAAATGGAAGAATATCTGCGTTTTAGCATTAAACGCATTTGCAAAAGAGGTCGAAATTGATTTGCGCTGTGTTTGTCAAATTTTCTTGAGCACCTTACTGCATCTCTTTGAGATGGATAGATACATCCCTGCTCACAATTACATCAAAAACATTTAACTGGGTGCGAAGCCCTTTAGAGGTGCCAGAGCTGTAGGTTCATTGTTAAGTAGATTGCACTGCTGAACAGCAGATTCAGCTGCAAAGTCGACAGCTGTAGAGTCTGACTCAATTTTGAGTGGATGTCCAGACAAAGGAACCAAATCTCTCTGATCTGTGTTGACAAGAAACAAAAGCTCTTTTTTTCAACTGCAGACGGTTGTGAAGCTGCTTTTCAATGATATAACTATTTTTAAAACCAGGCACCGAGACAAGACTCTCATTGAAATTTGTGAATGTGGGCAATGAACCGAATTTGCTAAAACTAGTGTTCGTATCATTCTCGTAGTCTTAGTCTATCTTGAGTCCGCGGAGGTTTATACTGGTCCGAAAATAGTCCATGTCGTAAAAAAGTTGAGAAACACTGCTCTATACTCTTTAGAATCAGGCTGTTCAGCTTGTTTTGACTAATAATGCTCCTTTGTTTATTTAAATTTAGAAAATGACCGTTCTCCACTGCAGCTGGTCACCATGAGAGTTAAATAAATGCGCAAACGAATGAGGAGGCAATAGCTCAGTGGTAAAGTGTCCACCTCTCAATTGGAAGGTTGGATGTTCGAACTAAGGCCACTGAGGAAATTGCCGTAACGCTCTTTGGGCAAGAGCGTTCACCTCAACCGCCCCGGCAAGATGCACAATTCAGACTTGGGCCTGCCGCCAATTGCCGTCATCAAAATACAAAAATGCGCAAATCACTTTCCACATTTGTAAAGAAAGACTCCAAGTACACTACCCACTGACTAGTGAATACAAACCAAATTCAGGTATACCAATGAAATAAAAAAAAAACATACAGATTCACTAAACAAACCCAGATTTTAACAGAAAATCACAGTTAGACACAAAATTAAGTGAATCCTTCTATCTACCATACCCAGACACCCGTAAGTCATAAAAGGTGCTAGTGAATATGTACTGTATCTTTCCCAACGAACTTTGTGTCTGTCGGAATTATTATATCGCACTCATATGGACTTGGTTGCATTTCTGACGATGATCTGGCCGAATTTACATTAATTAAGTCTTCATTCCCAGTGTTCTTCTACAGCTAGCCTTTGAGATCCTGATCTTTATCTTTTTACTTGGGCTTGCTTCATTAATATCTCTGTCACTTGAACTCATTGCATCTAGCTGATATGTAGAGCTCATACGGTGCCAATTGCTTGTTCATCAGTTATGTCGAAAACTAAGATACCTTGATAAAACAATATAAAGAATGATGAGATTGGAAGTAAGAAGTATAATAAATTATAATCAAACTATCACCGCTATGCAGTTAAATCCGAAGAAAAAAAACAGATCTTCACAAGAAAGCCCCAGAAACCCAGCTAGGCATTGAAAACCCAGGGCGTCACTGACCAAATCATTTTGAAAGTACCTACAAGGTAACGCAACTTATAGAACAAGTCAATGTGATGTTTGCCTAATCATATTTTTAAACGCCATTGAAAACAATACAAGCAATATCTGGAAATTGCTGCAATTTGGCCTCATCGCTTGAGTGGTCCCATAAATTTGCAAATAACTGTAAAATACTTTAGTTTTCAAACCACAGTAATCAAATGTAAAAGCATCCTTTGAAAAACATTTTGCTCAATTACTTATGGCAAATTTAGATAAAACAGTGACTTCTTGCACTGACAAAATTCTACATATGTCAGGGGTGGATGTCAGGAAATGCGAACGAGCGGGCCGTCTCGGGCCCATCTTTTGAGAGTTTTGCACTTATTTTTCGCATTGTTGTGTTGAAAAGCTTATTGATCACTCTAGAGGTACATATGTGCAAATGAGCCAAAATAGACCTCGCAACAAGTTTAACGTGCACACAAAGGACAATTCAAAATCAAATTACTTCAAACGATTTACAATATGAAATGGACTTTCACGTAGAAGCAGATTCCCAGACAAAAAGAAAAATTGAACTTGCTTTCAGCGAACGAAGTTTCTGTATAGCTTGTGCAAAATCTACGTCCCCCTTTCTGAGAGTTTGCCTTGGACACCTAAATTCTACAGCAATATCCACCCTTGCATATACCAAAAAACAAAATTAACATAAAGGACCGCGTGACCCCAAAAGCGCTGGGCTGTAGCAATTCTTACATTTGCTACTATTGTTAATGCGGCACCGGTGTTAAGCGAAATTCCTGACTTGCGAAACGTCTGACCTAAACCATGTACTCATGCACAGAGTAATATTCTACATACCAAATACGCTGATAAAACTTACTATCAAGGCTTAGGAATTCGTGTTTAGGTGTGTCGGGTTAGGGTTTGGGTTAGGGTGAGAAAAAGAAAAGTAATTGAGGTCAACGACAAAGTCCGAAAATTTTCAGTGGTTAAAGTTATTCCCGTGCTATAGCTTGTTCTGGGAACCTGATATCTAACCAAAATGTTTTAATTGACACAACACAGATCAAAAAGTAATTATCAGACTTTATTTCTTTATTCTGAGAAGCAAAATAACTGAAAAATAATAACAGGTCAGAAATTTCGCAGAGGTCAGTAATTTCACTTGACACCGGATTGCAGGGCATACCTGCACCGCAAGCAAGTCACGTCTTCGATTAGGTAGTCATGTTTGTATTGTTGACGTGTCTCTCACTCTGTAACACACAAGCACGAACTGTGAATCTGATTCACGCTATCCTATGCGATGATGAAGGCGTTACTCAGGATCGCGGCTGTTTGAGACACGAAATAGACAGGGGAGATGAGAGGTGACACTGTACAATTTATTGCCTCGAGTTCTGCGCTGGTTTTGATGACGGCAACATATATCGACCATTAACACAAACAGAGACTTGTCTTTTACCACGATACAGAAGCAAACATGTCGCAGAAAACAGTTAATGGATCAGGCAGACGACAACTCGCTCACGGCACTACTGACGAAAAGAGATCAAGTAAGGTTCCGCGAGGTCGTAAATACA
>JGI24021J15306_10001613_pt1 | contig 22585 bp, 17 predicted proteins | sample Ectturendosymbi1_FD_15306 | JGI IMG/M metagenome (IMG submission 15306) | reverse complement strand
AAAAAAAAAAAAACAAATGAGTTGCAACAGCGGATCGCAAAAAGCCGCGAATAGAAGTTCGCCACAAGATCTGGAATGCGCAAAAGCAGTGATCTGACGACTAACACCTGTACCTTCCATGCCGAGCGGTACAGATTGATGCCGTCGAAAAGAGGAGAAACAGCTTCGGCCATAAACGCAAGATGGAGAAAAAGACTGCGCTTCCAGTCTAAGCCTTCGCAAGTGTTGACGGGACCGCGACTTGACAGCCAAACCTGTTAGGAAAACATTGCAGGATCGAAAAAAGCCGTTTAGGATCACGATTTTCGGTGACAAAAATCATTCATCACCAAGATTCTGCAGACTGAAAAATTCAATAAAAATGAGTTTTTCGCATTACCAGGGAAAAAGCGTAAATTCCTTTCAAATTTTCATTCGAGGATCGGGATTTGCCACGAAAAAAGCAGCAATCACACGAAAAGCGATACAACTACCTTTATCGTCAGCAAAATCTGCGAATTGTTATCACCTTCCATGTTGATGCGGTCTCTACTAGTGTCTTTCATTGTCTATTATATGCTTGTTTCATCAAAGTAAATGTATTAACGCCATCAAGCGTATACTTTTCTACTACCGCCACGTATGTATCTTCGTGTTCTTTCATGTATTTGTGTGTTCCTTGTTACTGCGATGCATGCTTAAGTCCAGCGCAGTGGTTCTCAACCTTTTCGAGGAACGGAGCCAAATACACACCTAGATTTTGTTAGAGAGCCATACTAAAGAAAATTTAACACAAGCCAATTGACACGTTTTGTTTTATTACAGAAGTCTGTCACACAAACTATTGGAAGTTTTTTATTTAAAGATTGCTGAGGCCCGCACAAAGGGTGCTTGGGAGCTGTATGGCAGCTTTCAGAACAGTGGTTGAGAATCACTGGTCTAGCGTGTTGCGTGTGGGAGTGAAGACGTTACACAATACAATTTACAATTAACAAACGAGTAGATGATGATCTTTCGTTATGCATCATACCGGCTTTCCTGCCAATATCGAGTATATCTTCAGAGCTTCGTCGGTTATAAACCGATCAGCTTCTACTTCCTCCCACTGAATCAGTTGCTTAGTAACGGCAACTCGATTTGACAGAGTGGTGCAGGACTGGGACAAAAGAAGAGCTAAGCGAAAGTTACCTGCAAAACAACGGAGCCATTAGTATTAACCTTTTCAAAACAGACGCGACCACCAACACTATTTGAAGAAAAACAACACGAGCTAAAACAAAATGCGAAATTATGGTGAGATGCAGGGCTGCAAACCATAGCTGAAATATCTGGTGAGGGCAAAATGATACTGGCCGGTCCATGGTATTTTTGCAGACATACTTAATTAGATTTGCTAACTGTGTCTTCAACACATTTATCGGCAGTTTCTAATCCAATTGCAGTTGAATCCAACACGTGAAGTCATTCACATTTAAATTATCGACACAAAACAAAATACTGATGAATGTAGTTCTCGGACATCCTTAACTGAGATCCAACATTAAAGAAAATTCCATCACACTTGCTTCGAACGTCCTTTGGAGTGTCATGCGTGGTCAGCGGTGCCCATCTCCAGTTGCGACAGGCGCCACTCAGCTACTTTCGCAGTGAAGGCTGCGCTGGTAGCAAGCTCTAATGCTGGCACGGCCCGTTCTGCTTTCCCTTGCAGCCAAGCACGAGGCTGGATAGGCCGCAAGAACCATTTTTCACGTCATTGGTATGACCCGATCGGGAATCGAACTCAGCTTACCAGCTTCAGAGGCGCGTGCTTGACCCACTGTATTACTTAACGGTACAAAACTGGTGTTTGGCAAACGTAATTTTTTCAACCAGAAGTAATCGCCCCCGCGGTTACGGACCTGTCATGATGTCACAACGAGCTGAGAAAACAACAGATGCATTTTCCTGAAGCGCGAACCTTTTTTGTAGATTTTGCTCAAGACGAAAATGCATATATACGGGATGAGGCGCAACGTTGCACTCATTAACTCAACAAAGCTCCTCAAAAGCCGTCATCTAGTAGCTAGCAAAGCACTTACGGCAATAAAATCGTTATTTCTCACCTGTGTTTAACGCAATGTCAAGAGCTTTCTCGATCTGACCCTCGGTCACTCGATCTAAAACTCGCTGCAGCGAGTTGGTTTCGTTGCTAAGCAACTCATCGCGCAACCCAACAACCAGATCCGCATTGATGGCGCTCCTCAACCACGAAACAACCTTTTCCTTGCGTGCCATTTGATGAGAGAAAGATGTCACGTCCTCTTCGTTTACTTCAGTTCCATCGGGCAGTGTCAAACGACCCCACAACGCTCGGCACAAGCCAAAGACGATGTAGCTAAGGTGGGTGGTTCCTTTAAAAAAATAAAAAAAGGATTACGGTTGAAAACATTGCTTGTGATGCAGTTTTGATATTCACAGCGGCAGGCGATCGCCCGCAACAATTTCAATGCAGCCACAACATTCAGCACCGCTGCCGTTTCTAGTCAATATCGTACTCTCCTAATCACAACAGCAGCAACTGAGGTGGAGAAAAACTGCCTTTCCCGCATGATAATCGAGCTCGCTTTGGTAAATCTCACAATCCTCGACTTATTATTTTAGTATTATGGAAGTGGAAGCTAAAAACGTCAACACAAGGTTATTCACGGTCCGTAAAAGAAGCTGAGTTACTGTATATTCAGATGCGCATCACTAATTCAACCAGGGACGCCGTGCTTGACGGGGGCATCCCCTCCCAAAGTATTTCTTCAATACCAATATCTACTGAATACAAGGCAACAAGTTGTGCATCAAAGACATTAAGATTCATCACATTCATTATTTTTATTCAAAAAATAGAGTCGAACAGAAAGCGGCAAACCTGAATCCAGATCATCCTTCTGCATATTCTTCCACTGGTCGGCAGCGGCGTCAGCGCATTCGTTCAAGATTGCGTCACCGCTTTCTGGAACGACAAGCGGTAACTCAGAACGGCCCGAGGACCTTGTGCCGACCTCACTGGCACCGACTACAGACTGGGTGTCGTCGACTTCCATGATCTCATCGTGATCGGTGACCAGTCGACTGTGACGGAGCGCTGCTTTCAGGTAGTCCAGGTCGCTCGGCTCGTTGGCGGGTTCGATCGAGAGAGGTTCGCTTTCCCGTCGTCCTGGCAACTGCGGTGCTGCTTTGAGCGACTGTAAATGAACCACGAAGCCATTCGGCGAGAACCTGAAGAGACATTAGTCAGCATTATGGGTGCATACCAGCGGTTTATTGAAAAAATCTTCCACTTAGCAAGCCAGGCCTGACTACAGGTTAGGTAGTGCTTGCAAATATTCAAAGAAAAATAAATAAATAAAACAACAAGCACACACCAAGTAGCAATATTAACATAGATACAGCCAAACAACATAACAGACAGCACGCTAGTTACTAAAATCGTCCATAAACGAAGGCAAGCCATACACGTGGTTTAACGCTCAATGTACACCCGACGATAATTTCACCCTTTCTTTTACAATCAGCAAACCACGTGTTTTTGCATGACACCGGCCCAACTGTGCCCAAGCATCTGCGTAGATTTGTTATCATAAAAACGTTGATGACTGGTCGACGCCATGGATCAGTAGTCACTCACTTCTTCCTCTTCTCTGTTGAGAACAATGTGAAAGTGCTCGATCGGTCGCCGAAACTTCCTACCAGCTGAGGATCGCTGTCGTCCGAACTCTCCGGTTCACACTTTTGCCCGCTGTGCACGAACGACCAACCAGGGCCCCAGCCGACCCGGAATGACTTGCCAAGCATGAGGGACGCGTCACACATTACGCTGCATATTAAGTCAAGTCAAAAAACGTAGCGGTATGAGTGAATAAAGCGCAAAGACTCGGAGGTTTTTTGGTGGAGTCGGATTCCAAAGAACAAGAGGAGTCGGACTTTTCATCGGAAATCCAAATGAATCACTTTTTACATCGCACTCCTAAGCTACGAGCTCTTACAACAAATTTGAAACCTTTATTGAAACAGATCATTCTTGCTGTGAATCTCAATTTCCATTGATTGCTGCAAAATTAGCTACCTTCACCTTGAAGAACCCAGCATCATAGGAAGAACGCTTTCTCTTAAGCAACAGAGCGCGTTGATTATTGCTACACAGTTACCCGTGATCACAACCGCTTTGCGCGTCATTCCTCAATCGACATTGCCCAAATGCTTTTTCTAAAATAATTTTAGCTCGCTTCTTTGGCATTGTTGACAGCCGAACTTCATTCACGTTATGTTAAGGAGTTGGGGTCGGAAAGGTCGGAAGATTTTGGAAGCTACGAATCGGACATTTTACCTCCGCAACCCTGGTATGAACATAGTTGTTAAGTGCAGGTATTCACAAAAACATGATGGATCATCAGAGACTACATCTGCCTACTACTAGATACGGATAAGTCGATCAAAACAAGCGACGAAGAAGTCGATAACAAACTTTCACCGATGTTTATGCGCGAACGTTTATTTTTGGAAGGCTGAGCTAAATCGGATCACAGCTGATCTCTAACACAGTTTCACGCGCAGCGATAAACTCAACATACTCTTCTTTTCCGGCACTTAAAGATCCAGGCACGTTGACCGGCTTCCTTTTGGGAGCAGCTATGGAAGGCACAGGGGGTCTTTTGCGGCGGATGGCTGCAACTGGACTGTCCGAAGGAAGGGCAACGTTTTTTAACAGTGATGCGTCGACGTGCGGCGATCTGCTTGAAAGACTAAGTTTGTTTTGTCCGGCAAATAAGAACACCGAGAAACGCACATTACACGAAACTGCAAAGAACATCAACCAGTTTGGAAAGCAGTCTCAACTAATATGTTTCAAAAAACTAAAGCACCTCTTTTGAGAAAATATGACAGGGCAGCAATAGCGGAGCTTTGCCGGATTTTCGTGATTTTTATCGCTCATGATCAAAAGCAGCCAATAATTTGAACAAACCTCAGAAAGGGCGGGGTTGAGATAGATGTGACGTCACCACCGGGAACATCTCTGATGCGTTTGACAGGAAAAGGCTCAATGCCACTGTCACAACACAAGCGGCGGAAGAGGTTCAGTAAAAACAAGACGAAAAGGTTTTGAGATTGTCGCAAAGGAGCACCAGATACAAAGGGGTTTAGATCCCCAAACGACAGACATGCCCGAGGTTACCCAATGCTCAATTTCTATTGAATATAAATGCAGAAAGCGTACTGGTGTGTACGATGAAACAAATCAGCGCAGCGCGCTGCACAGTAACCCGCAGTTTCTTTTTCTGCCATTAAACAGTTCAGTTAAGATTAAGAAGAACCACTGCTAGTACGTTTAAGAGAAGCATATACCACCACTGATGCTAAACTACACATGAAGTTTGCCAACCTTGCACGTGGAGATGGCACGGCTGGAGAGGAAAATACATCGACGGGAGAGATTAGATTGTCGGCAACAGAGGTAATTGAACGTGCAACTTGAGAAGTTTTCTTCGATCTGTCAGAAGACATCATGGTCATATGCTGGTGCAGCTTAAAATATTGGAATCTTTAACTTTAAGCATCCTGATTTTTGTGTGCAAATGTACTTGTAAAAACAACGGTTTCTCAAATCAACATCAACCTTTAAACAAGCGCGTTCGCAGGTATGTCGGTGCTATTCAGCAAAAAAGCGAAACGATTCAGGAATATTGAAGAAATTTTGTTGGTTTAAACGTTTTGCTATTCAGTCGCATATGACTACCAAGCGAAAATAAAATCTAACAAACCTGATAAAGTCGGGCGTCACAACGCTTTTCTTAACAGCTCTTTTGGTCGTGTGATCACTGATAGTGATGTGCTCGTCATCGTCGTCGGCAAAAAACGATGCTTTCATCGACTGAAAGTAGATGACAAACCGATATCAGCCAGCTCGCGACTTTTGGTAGATTTTTTGACAAGCAAGGCCTGCATTTGAGACAAAATACTGGCAATAAGCGCGTAAAATGGAAAAGGGTGGAGCTGAGGGGCAGTGCAGTTTCAATCGAGGTGGCTCTAAACACTGATGGTGCGTTTATCTGTGGAGTACTTTGTTTCCGTGGCTTTGAATGATCGATTTTTAGAGCAACTGTTTTTTGAAGATGTTACTTAATTTTGTGTTTGTTTGTTAAAACTCTGAAAAAGTGAAAAACTATTGAAAAGGCAACTTTAGACAAGTTTTAAACAAGTTGGGTGCGTAGGAATACAGAGCATTTTTTGTGTGAGGCTGAAAATCATGATACAGCAAAGGAAACAAGTCCTATTGCTATAGCGACAGCAGACGGATAAGCATAAAACATTTAAGAGTAGCTGCAGGCAAGTACACCTGTGTGAGTAACATCGCTAGTTTCAACACAAGGTGAGGTGTAGGAGGCACCAGGTAGGAGAAACGTACCGGTTCACGTATGTTAACCTATCGCGAGGAAACTTCTCTGTCAACAGTGAGCGGAGAACGTTCTGTCTCACAACCGCTCTTTCCAACACATGGGTGATGCAAAAGCGCTAAAAACACCATTTAAAACAGAATGATGACATCGTTTTGTTAACGCCAAGAAAAACAGCGACCTGAACGAACCTGCATGCGATTTGCACTGACACCCATTGCGTACGCATTCCTGTGTGATCCTGGCAGAATTTTATCCTCGAGGACTTCAGTACGGACAGCGGGCTTATCACTGGCATCAATAAATTCCACATCATCTCCATTCTCTCCATCCCCTGGAGCAACGTCTGCCACAGAAGCGTCGTCACCCTGCGACATGTCTTCATCCATCACCGTCTCTCCACCGAGACCGCTCTGTGGGGAGGGTTTGGGAGGCGCGTCCTTTTCGATGCGCGTCGACCACAAGGTGGATTTCTTCAAGGCGGCAACTTTATCGCCGCCGCCGCTAGAGACCTGCTTTGCGACTTCGTCAGCGACTTGCTTCACTTCCGTGCTCGCTTCTTCGTCGTCGCTTTCGGGAAGGCCGTATTTGGAAAAGTGCAACACCTTGCAAACAATGAGTATTCCCGTTTAAAGGTGTGATTTGTAGTGCAGCTCAACAAACATGAAATGTAGCTTTGTTGAGTAACAAAGCAGTATATGACGTAACACTTTTACCTGTTCAGTAAATCCTTTGCACAAAACCTTCAAGTTGATAAAACCGTAACGTTTTTTTACTAAGAATACTAACGCTTGCGCAGTAAGCCGTCCATACCAGCATTTTGCGAAGCAAATATTTTTGAGTTTACCATGAAATGATAAAACGAGTTACTTCAACATACTGACCGTTTTACTCCAGCTATTGGCATCCCCATTCACTTTATTCATGAACTAAAAACACCAGCTGCTGATAGGCTTTTAACTCAATTGATCGTCCTGATTCTAAAATCTTTAATATTTTCTCTTTGAACATATTGAAAACAGTGTTTCCTATTTTCCTCTACAGCACATGTTTAAAAAAGACGGTCTGAGAAGCACTGTCCATCGAAAGGAATCCTTTGACAGCCCTGAATCATGCACAAACATCATATCAGAGTATGCACTTCGCCTACTGGGTAAACTTCATCAGCTCTTATTCCAGCAGATGAAAATACTCAAAGTTTGAAACAAGTTGGGTGTTTAGGAAGAAATACGTTAGATGGAGGCTGAGAAGTAAAGTTGACTAATGTGCAACGGCCAGCAGCTGGAGGCAGCACCCATGAAACAGGGTGCAGCGAAATCGCTGTGCAACAGTCGAGAACTGATGTGCAAAGTATCAGGACGATCTGTACGGCAACTCAGTCGTACAGCTAAACATGGCCTGTGCAGCAAGTCGCCTTGGGAAGTCAAGGAACATATTGATTCAACTATTGGGTGGTGCCTGTCACGAAAATTCCGATGAGTGTTGTCGACGAACCGCAAGGAAACAAAACTTGCATGTGTGCATGAAAGAATGCACAATACTCTTGGAAACCTCAAAGGATGCAAGTACGACAAACGTTTCGAAGTCAAGGTACAGTTTAAAATCGACACCAACATTCGGTCAATTAGGAGTTACAAGCCTGTCATGTAAATGGCGTACTTGCGTTCTCGACACAGGGCTGCAAGAGTGGGCGATTCAGCCACAAGCACCCCGAAGAATATCTATTACGTTAAATATTGGCTAGAAACCACTTATCAAATCAAGAAGACGGTGCAGAAAACAAAGACTAGCACCGTTTTTTTTACTACGAGGTACAAATAGAAAGTAGGTGAGGTTTAACTAGTCAAAATACCATCGAAATCAAGAGTTTCATCTCATCTTTTCCAAAGGGAGGTCGAGGTAGCATAAAAGCGTCTAGTCGCACTCAGAAATGCAAAACGGCACTACATTACTTGGAAGACCCAGGATCCAGTGTCAGGTCTGTATTCCTTAAACCTCGCGCCCATTTTTGCTGTAATATGCTCCAGCTTTTGCTCCCAACCCATTCGAGCCAGACGGTCCGGATCTGTCACCGGTTCTCGCGTAGATTTGTCATTTGGCCAAACGCTGTCCAGGGTTATTTCCGCTTTCCTGTGGAACAGTTACAATTGAAAGACGAACTTTTCGGGTCGGAAGTAAATAGGTCACGATCAACTGAGAACACACGATTAGCTGAGAACATTCAAGAAAGCGACAACTAGTCAGACCTACCTGTTCAAGCCTTCACCCAGCGGCGGCTTACGGCTATCGTCCGGATAAACTGTGATCTCCTTGCGACGTATGTGGACAACAGCATCAAGGTCTAATCCCGCCACATCTATTTCGTCCTCGTAGAACACAGAACCATAACCTGCACAAAAACGAAGCGTGACAGCGCCAAGGAAGACGTGTTAATGTCGTATAGCAGGGGTTCCCAACCTGGGATACATGTACCCCTAGGGGTACATTTGCCGATCTGAATGGGTGCATTTAAAGTTAGCAATAGAAGGGAAAATATATTTATATATTATTTATTTCCAACTATTGTGAAATATGAAAGTTATATTAAAACTACAGTGATTTTTGTTCAGCCGCTTCGTCATACGAAATTTTAGGGGTACATGCTCATGTGTCGAAATGCTGAAGGGGTACATGGTCAGAGAAAGGTTGGGAACCCCTGTTGTATAGGATGCAAATAACACGATTTCTTAGAACCGGCATTTATTATATTTCTTCTCTGTTGCTCCGCGTACGTATATCCAGGTTTACTTTTCACGCGCCAGATCTGAAACTCTTCAAACAAAATAGCCGTGTTTAAATGTGAGGACATTTTTTCACTGGTTGTTAAAGAGCATTTTTTGCAGAAGCACACAAAAAACTAACCTCTAGCGATAAGTATCACCAGAAGCACACAAACTTCTCTTACCTGTCCTGCCAATGGTAAAACTCGACACCAGACACTTCCCATCATCGTCTACCATGTCAGCAAGTTGATCCAAACTGGGAATGGTATAATAACCGTTCCTTGTGAGCGTGATACCCGCGGGATGTGGAGCTGCACTGACCTGCATGCAGCAGAGACGGTGATTATATTAGCGGCAGGCGCCAAATATTTACATAACAAAAAAGCAACCGGTGCCTTATTATGATATGTGACGATTGCCAAAAAGACACCATAGACTTCTGCACAGTCCAATCGCAAAGGATCGTTGCAGGACGCAAACAGTGTGCATCAAGGCTTTCAGAATAACATCCCTTCGCGGTTTTGTGTTGAGTCGCACCAAAGCGAAAGAACAAGTGCATCAAAGTCCTATAATTTTCTACGTTTCTTTTAACGCTGAAAACAAAACTCAGGACAACTGTCCGGAAAAGAAGCATTGTTCTCTACAGCAGAAGCGAAGCATTTGCTACAAGCAGTGAAAGAACTGCGTACAAGTGTTCGTAGTTGATATCTCACGTACACCAAAATTCGGGAAGGATTGCAAGGAAATCACAAAACAATCGGTTAAGATCGGAACACGGTTGAATTGCTCGCAAACTTGAGTTAATTTTAACTCCGCCACAAACTCTATGAGTCGTTTCTTCCAGCACAGATAATGAATTTACAGAGAAACTGAAAGCCTTTACAAAAGCATGATACAGAAACTGTTGTAAGTACATGACTCGATAATAACGTGTTCGATAGACTGACGCATTAACTGAAATCAGATAGTAGAATAGTATATATATCAAATAGGACTCAGCGTCAAACAGCGAAGTTACCGCAGGCGTCGGGTCGCTATCATTCATCTCCTCTCTGACTGCTTCTTCTTCCAAAGCAGTTAATCTTTCTCTTGCAGTGCTTGGTGCAGAGGGAAGCACAGCGGGCAAGCTTCTCGATGTGGGGATGTTCAAGGCGGCAACTGTATCGTCGAAGGCGCCCGGATGGACACGCTGGCCATTCAGTCCGGTGCGAAAGGGACCGATGTCGGACTATAAAAAAGGGCTCAACGTATAAGCGGTTTCATTAAAGGCGCGACCAAGCGTTTTCCAAATCAATATGACTACAGATGCTGAATCAAGACGAATCATGAAGCGTGGGGCAGGTTGTGGGAGTGTCACCGATGAACGCTCAGCAAAGATTAACACAGAGCAGTTGGTCTTATTCATCCTGACATGTTTTATCGTAGAAACGATCCTGTCGTTGAGCAAGCGCAACGCCCACGCCCTACCTTCGTTCCAGCTATGACGTCTCTGCGGATCACAGGCGTGTCGTCAGATGCCGGCAAACCATTGGTCGCTGGTTGGTGTTCTTCAGCTGTGCGGGTGGGCGGAGCCGATATGCCGCTGTGAGCAAAGCAAAGTCTGGTAATAAGGTGTGGGATGCTTAAACATTACATTGTCCAAAGCCAAAAAGTCTTGGGCGAGTTTTGCTTCAATACAATGGTCCGCACTGAACAGAGGACTCACTTTTCCGGACGCGCTGGTTCGATGGACGCGATCGATGACGTGGAAGAGCCAATCGGTGTCCCAGGAAATGAGCCTCTTTGATTGGGCGTCACTTTTATGGTCAACCGCTTGACGCTTGATCTGCGAAGGTAGGGACAATTTATGGATTGAATTTCGGTGGATGCCAAGCAACACGCGAACACCTCTACAATGAGACTGGTGACAAAACATCCGTCATAGTTTGGCGATATTTGAAAAAAAATAGATTGGTAGACTGAATGAAAAGCTGGATTACGGCAGCCAATAGCAAGAACAGTTAACTGAGCACGGATTGAACGTGCGGCGGAATCGCTTGCGATGAATGATTTCCAACATTTTGGCGTAAACTGGAAAACAATCCACGAGCGCATGCAATTATAGATGTTCTTAAATCACTAACAAATCTCAATTTACCGAGCAACAAAGCTTTTGTTGCTGACGGCAGCTTCATCTTCCTGATCTAATCCGGCAAATAATTGGTGTGTTTTGCCAGGGGTGGCTGGACTGCCGATGTGGTTATTCAACTTCACTTTGGGCTTGATCTTGGAAGCCGATCCGGCTGAAACTCGGTATACAGGCGACTCGATGGCGGTTTTCTGAGCTATGGGATTAGTGGGTTTGAGTACCTGCAAAAAGAGCACACAGGCTAAGCTAAAGCCCCGAGCATTTAGCACAAGGGTGCTGGATGCGCTTATGAAGATTGCAAACACTTTCTTTATGTGTTTGCGAACGGGCGGTGTTCTGCAAACATTAATAAAGCTGAAAGCCCAATAGAACGCTTCCAAATAGGATTCACATTGCAACGCCAATCGATGGAACGCTTGTCATAAACCGAAACACACGATCCCGCGAAGACTTTCTTAGGACACTAACGACTGTTTGGATGGTGAAAGCATTTCGTTGCAGGTCAACAGACAAAGCGATTAAACGGTGGCTACTCCAATTTTGCGATATTGTCACTCGAATATTGCATGATCTAATCAACCTTGTTATTAGCAAGTGGCAGGTTAAAGCGTTTCCTGCAACTTCCAAGTAGGTTATAATACATGTCTGAAACAAACCAGACAGTAAGTTCATGCAGATTTTCCATGTTCTGAAATTCATGAGTTTTGTGAGTAACAGTGGCTATGCCTAGGCATTTGCGATCGTCCACATGAAAAATGAACGAGTGGTAAAGTAGAAGCCTATGTGCTCTGTGCAAAGCATCATACAGCTGTGCCGAAAATGTACTGTCCCGACTACTATTAAAAATGTTCGCAGCATAGAAATCAGCTTGCCACCCGGTACGGGAGTAACTTTCAGCTGGTTGGTGCGGTTGCCAAGCAACAGCTTGACGCCGTAGTCCTGATAATGTGAACCACAGAAAAACAAAAATCGCTCTCGTTTTCGCATAATGCAAAAGAGCATGAATGCAGAAACGCAACAAGTGACTTATTTACCGCATCACACAAATGTCATGGAGAATTTACTGGCGTTCACTGACCTCGCTTCGTCTCGTTGGGTCGCTGAGAGATGACTTGAAAAGTGGAGAGTCTCCGAAAGGCGAGTTTAAAATTGTCTGTGGAAGAAAATGTCATGGAAATGTTAATACTCAGGAACAAAACAATGACATCAACTCACGGCGAATGAAAAAGCAGTGACTGAAGTCGCGATTTATGTTTTCATAATTTGGCCGTCAACTCACCGCCTTCCAAATTAATATTCAAGAGACAATCGCACAAAACTACTCGGACCTCTTGGGTACGAACAACCTCTCGATCCACAGTTGAAACAAGTCACGTGCAGCTTTAGCTTAAAAGCCGTACCTGCAGCATCTGTGCGGCTTGTTGATTCGAACCCGACGACGACAGCGCAACTGCTGCGGTCGAAGCGCTGGCTGCGTTTGGCTGACCGAATGTAGCGCCGCCGAATCCTCCTCCAAAACCACCCCCCAGCGACGAGCCGCCGCCGAAAGTGTTGTTGCCCATTGAGAAGTTGAATCCTGTCCCGGTACCTACAACAACAAGTGATCGAATATCACGCTGAGTGATATACTTGAGTACTATCAATAACCAAACCGTGTTCGCGAAGAAGTTCGTTTTAGTGGTTCATTTTGCACACTAACAAAATGTGTATCCCCCTGTTGTAAAGAAATCATGTTCATGCGAAGACTTGCGGGGTCCAGCGCATCCCACAAAGTTAAGAACCGCTGAGTTGGACGATGATCGCAAAGGTGCGCGTCAAAACACCATGGATTGTGAAAAGCTACTGTTCACAACCTGCAGTGCGTAAAAATCGTATTCGAAAATTTCTTTTAGGCAAGATCGAGAGAAACACAATGTCTCGTTATCGATTTTGAAATGTTTGTAGGGTCATACACAAAATTTTACGTAAGAGCCATGAGAAATAGCATCAAGTAGAAGTCTTTTCGATTACCATTGTAAAATTCAGATCATTCCATACTATCGCATCGCGCCCGATCAACATTTCTCGTGTTTACCTGCAGTGGAACCCGTGGAAGCACCGAATCCAAACTTGTTTTGGGTCGTTCCCGTGTTGAACCCGGTGTTGCCAAACAATCCCCCGGATTGCGTCGTGTTGGTGCCGAAAGCGGGTTTGTTGCTGAATAACGATGTGCCTGACAACAAATTCCCCGGTGTAATAATGCAAGAAGTTCATCTAGTCGTAAATAACAATTAGCAGAAAAAATCAGCACAAGTTACTCAATCACAAGAGCAAAGTTTGAGGCCTTCAGCGGGAATTTACACATCGCACTTGTTTTCGTAACATTGAAACAGAAATGCCCAGCTCTAAACACGCGATGCTTTTCCTTCTAGATTAGATTTGACTTGATCTCATAATGCAGCTGTTACACATAAAGGATCGTCCACGAAAAGAAACAGCATGTTAGCGATTCTTCGGTTAATTGCCTTCATCACTGAAGCAATTAGCAACACTTCAGTTTAGAATGAATGGTATACGCCCAATGCAATCAATCAAAAACGGGAATACACACCTGTGTTGGGTTGGCCAAAACCGGCAGTATTGCCAAATATTCCTCCAGATGTCTTGTTAGCCGTGTTGCCAAATAAGCCACCCCCACCAGTTCCGAAACCTGTACTCGGGGTGGTGGTTGTTCCGAAACCGCCTGGCTTGTTTCCGAATAAATTCTGAAGAAAAAGTTGATGATCGCCATTTACAAATTCTGCGGGTCGATCACAGTTGACCGAAAGCCTGGCGCTGGCGAGAAGCGCGCATCCACAAAGACACAAAAATCTTGCCCTTCGCAAGAAACAAAAAACGTAAGAGCTAAAGCCTCTGCGCTAACACAGCAAATATTGTTTCAATCAAATAAAATGTTTTTTAAACAAGCAATGAAAAAATAAGCAAAAATAAAGTGGATATCCGGGTAATTGACGCTCAACACGAAGCTTACTCGCCTACTGAGCATTAATCGCCAACCACAGTTTCTACGCAAATGACAGAGCAAATTAAGTGAGTCATCACTACTTAGGATTCCAACACGCACTTACGTTTCCGGTGTTGCCAAAACCACCAAAACCAGTAGAAGTTGAAGTGTTGCCAAATATGCCGCCCCCTGCAGACGTGGTGGTGGTGCCGAATAAGCCACCCTGGAATAAAAGCTGCTTTTCAGAAAACGTCAAATGATCGAGTATATTTCAAAACCAAAATGTGTTTGACAGTGAGGATCTTATTTTTCCCACTTTCCATCTTATTTTTCGCATTTTCCAAGTTTTGAACAAAACTATCGCTTGCTCGCAAGAAACACAAGCAGCATGTGCAGCAACTGTCACCGGTCGATGGGGTGATGATGTAGGGGGTGGCGGACAAAAAGAGCAAAAGCTGAAAAACAGCTGCGACTGACTAAGTAGATACTCGTATCACGCAACCGAAAATAGCTGCGAAGTCCGGGTACAGCTTTTTGCAATCTTTTAAAAACTCATGTCCGTAATCACGATAGATAAAGAACTGCGCAATTTAATCGACTTTTTCATGCGCAAGAACTAAGAAACTTTAGTTTTGTTATGCTACATTGACAGACAAACGTTTTAGAACGGGTGACGCAAGCAAACAACATATGTGTGACGTCATAATTAGTCATTTGCTTGGTTAGAGGCATTGACGTTGGCAGGCACTTGAAATCAAATGGCGGATACCACTCCAAAAAGCGTTCCAGTATTTTTGCCATTGATCAGCATTGTCAAACGTCATCGACAGATGTTGCCAACATACCGGTAGTCGGAGTAAGTAAAAGCACAGTAATTCGTATAATTCAACAGTTTAAAAACACAGGGCCATTTAAACAGGCATTTGGCAAGATCTAAATCTCTCGCACAAGAGTACCAAAATACACCAAAGCAGCTTGGTTCCGCATGGAGTAAGCAAGCACGTTGGTCGAAAAAAAAACTCACCGGCTTGCTGGCATTTCCAAACAGGGACGGACCAGTGGATGTGTTGCCGAATCCAAATCCAGTTGATGCGGACGTGGTAGTGCCGAAGGGTTTACTTCCGCCAAACAAACCACCGCCGCTGCTGGTAGTTGCAGTACTACCGAACAATCCTCCGCCTGGGGCACTACCAAACGCAGGCTGAAGCAAAAAAAGTTGGGGAGACTTAACAGAGCATAAAATCATAGCATAAGCCAGGGGTCTCAAACTCACATTGCTCCGAGGGCCAAACGAGGACTTAAAAAGTAAACCGAGGGCCGCACTATGACGCTGACGCAACAATGGCGATACCTGAACCTTTCTAGGAACAGCTTGTACATTTTATTTCCTGCAAAAGGTATCGGAGTTATAGACAAATAATTTCCTAGCGTATCTACATTCGTTTAAAAGGAACTTGTTCACTCGCTAGTCCAGCACTTTAAAACACCGGTAGTGAGCTAAATAACGTAAATGTTAATTATTTAAAAATACCCAAAAAGCATCGCGGGGCGCATGCGGCCCGCGTGTTTGAGACCCCTGCCATACGCGAACAAGAGCAATGTGTCAAGTCGTCTCTCAAACCAGCTTTGCGACTTACCATAACCAAACGGAATTCTTTTTTAGTTACACTTACCTGTACCCAAGCCGCAGAGGACAAAAAATATAAACTGACGTTGTCAAGTGGAGCACTGTGGCAACTATCGACCAACCAGCCTGCCGTAGTAAATAAATTAATGGGAGCTTACCTTGGCTGTAGAACCGAACAGACCGCCAGTTGTATTCGCGGAGGTCTGACCAAACGCAAAACCCGTGCTGCCGCTTGTTGTTCCAAATGATGAGCTCGCTGTACCTGCAAATGAAATCAAAGCGTGATTCCATGCAAAGCCGATGACAGTTGCATCTGCGGCGGTGAAAGAGACATTACACAATGGACGCACGACAAACTTATTTTATGACAAAATGTTATCAGCGGGACACGCTAATGGCATCAAACAGGACGGTTGATTCAACTTTCGGTCCAAGCAAAGCACTTCAGTAAGTTCGCTTCCATAGCGCTTCTCACTCTATTTTTACATAAAAATTACGGACGTAAAGATTCATTTACTTGGAAATCGATTGCCCAGCAAAAAATGAGCATAGATTAAAGCGAATCATTTTAAAAATCAACTCAAAACTTACGCACACCGTATTTTTACTGATTCGCATAGATCAATGAGGTGGATCAAGAAGATAAACTGCAAATTAGCAAATCGGACAAAATTTTAATTACAGCAAAAATCTAGCATTTTTCCAAACGACGCCACTGAAATAAAACTATGCTCAGAAAACGCCGGGCACAGTACGCTTCGCTTGACATCAGAACCTACTTCTCTCTACAAAAACTCGTGATCTGAAACAGAGAAGCTTAGTAACGACACAAGTGTGTATATACCAGGTCCTTTTCTTCCAGTGAGATAATCTTCAACTCTCAACTCTTCAAAGCTTTTGCTCTCGTATTCCTTCATTGCAGTAATGCACTGGTGCCGCGTGCTTATTTGAGATGAAACTCCGTTTCTGACCATCGAGTCTGTTCCCACGAAAGCAGTAAATTTTGCCCCGCCTGTTCCATTCTGTTGTTGCTGGCCGAAAGTCCCTGAAAAAATGAATTATTAGTAACACAGCAGTCACTGCATCAAATAGCATCGATACCGGGTAGAGCCTCAATAAAAAAGCAAAGCATCTGATGGATAAAAAGTTGCCTGAAACCCCGTTACTGACATAGGTGTAACAAGCTTCTTACATATTTCTGATAGAAGTAAACGCAAGTATCGTGGATGATTCAGTGAAACATGCCATTTATAAATTAATTTAATCAGGTCTTGGCACTTTTATAAGGTGAAAGCTGTTCATGCAGAAGTTTTACATCAATTAGAGTGAGAGTAATTAGGTCTTCAGCAACATTAACGTGGGCCGAATAGCACTTGAATAATTTTTAAGCTTCTTTTCCTTAGACCAGTGGTTCTTAACCGGGGGCCGTCAATAAATTTCCCAGGGGAGCGCGAGCCCTTACTTGCTCTACAACATGGAAAGCTTTTTAACGGGAATGTGTCCCTTCCAAACCCTACGCCAGTGTTAATTTTACGCCGCTACATGTTATTTGGTTTAGTTCCGACAGAGATGGAAGTCGGTGTTAAGTTTCTTGAAATTTTGCAGGCCGAATTCGAGCCTGCATGCATACATTCAGGAGCGCAACTAGGGTGACTGTTTAGTCGGCATGCCAAGTCCCTTTAACAATAACATATGTGCCGTTCTCGCATTTGAGAACAGCATGGTGCACATAGAAATTCAACGTAGCGGGCTGAATCGCAGAACGGCTAGCCTAATTCCAGATAAACATGAATGCATACACTTTGCACAGCTCCACGCAGCGGGCGATATCGCTATGGCTTTCTGTAATTCGACGAGCTTGGGCAATGTGGCCGTACACCTGCATGACACTAATTTTCTACAGTACTCCCGCCGTATTCTTCTGTGATGCCACTATGTATATTTATGGCGATTCAAATGCACTTGAGCCACACTCGTGTTGAATGCGAGACTAAGTTTTTAAATGCGGCTTGACAGCTACAGGGCACCATACGATGTCGACTTCTCGGCCAAAGTAAGATAGTAATTTTGCTTTCTGATCTCGGAACCGTGTCTTGCACTGAAGTCTAAAAATGAAAATAACATTTCTATTGGAATATCCGGTTTAGACGATTAACCGGACGATGTTTTCACGCATGAATGGTTTTGGCTTGAGATCCTGGAATCTTATGCGAAAACGCCGTTATAGCGCTTTACCGATATACAATTAGTCGGAGTAATCTGTATGTATTCTGCGAAGTAGTGTGCGGTTGCAAAGCTATGTAGAATGAATAAAACAAACAAAAAATTGCAAAAGTTCGTGTAAGTCCGAAACAAGCAACTGCAACACATTAAGCATGCCGGCTGGATTGGGAACATGCATGTCTGTGACTGTGAGTAGCGGTAAATCATGCGCCATCTCGCTTAAAAGAAAGCGTTTACAATCTAATGCTGCAAAATAATGTTGCACCAAACAGTGGCCAGAAATTGTCAAATAATCAGCGGCATATAATTTTGGGTGCAGAGCTCTATACAAACTGCCGTGGCGAGCGAGTGTTAGTAGTCATCAGGTTCAATGCAACATTCCTACCTTTGAGGCCTTCTTGTGAAAAATATGTACCTCTTGCTTGAACGATGCAGAAAGTCTAGCAACGTATGGTTGCGCGCTTTGATGCAGTCAGATTGTATATATTTGTCCTTATTACTTGAACACTACAACTGAATTTTGCTTTGCGACTGAGTACTCGAACGTTACGGTGTTTGTTTGAGGACGTGTGCATGCCACAACACTTTCATGCTTTGCCTGGCCTTGACCAGGGTTGGACCCAGTGTGTTGTACCAAGTGTTACGGGTATGCTAACAATAGTGTTAAGAAAGTGTCTGTAACCTTGTTGTTCTATCTCCAAACTGGCTATTGATCGTTCTGTTTTGTCAGTTTGTAATAATCGGAATTGTGCAGACTGTGTGTGCTTGTACTCTATGGACTTCGTGTCTGCTACAGAACGTTAAAATATAAAAAAAATAAATTCACCAAGAAATACATTTGTTTTTGCAACTTACTTGAAGTCAGGGGGCGTGAAACAAAGGAAAATTACTTAAAGGGGGGCGTGGTGGAGAAACGGTTAAGAACCACTGCCTTAGACTGATACCTTATGTCCTTATCCTTGAGAGCATTGCTAGAAATAACAAAAATATGTTTCATAAATGTACATAAGTTCGTGAAACGGTAACACAGTGGTTTCTACTGTACACGGTGATCAAGCACAAAACATCCGTTTTTTGGACTAAATGCCACGGAAGCATTTTACTTAAACACAAACTGATAAGCTATTTTATTTAAGAACCGATGTCTACCTAATCGGCGAAATATATACACTAGACTGGTGGTACCCAAATAGTTTGGATGCTGGGCCAATTTCGCGATGTTACCAGCGTTCGCAGGCCGGAGTAACCGCAGTAAACTCCAACGGAAAAAGCAGCTATATGAAACAACAAACGTCTGTTGTGTCTGTTTTTTCACAATGTATAACATTACAAGCGAATGGCATCGGCTCTAAGTAAATAACTTTAAAGTTTTACTTCACAAATTACAAGTAAACTCCAAAACGCTTGCAGTTGAGCTTTTGATCAAAGCGGAAAGCTTGTTTTGTTTTCTACGAACCTACCGGGACAAAATGATCAATGAAAGCAAATGCTTTTTGTGTAATTACATCTTACCACGATATATTTACACGAAATTGTTAGAATACTAAACATTCCTCGGAAAGCTCGTGGGCCGGATTGAAATCATTCCCGGCGCAACACTTTGGGGACCGCTGCTCTATACCAGTGGTTTTTAAGGGAGAACTTAGTGAAAAATCTGGAGGTCCCAACCCAAGAAGAATGCCAAATGTTTTCTTTTAACCCTCAGATTACAAACAACAATGACCATCATTTTGACTGATGGCATAACCGTTCGTCATGGTGCGTACATCCTCTTTTTTGTATTCTTATTCGACTGTATCAGTGATGTTCGCATGTAATTCCAATACTTCTTACAACAACATATATGTGGCAACAACCGATAAATTCTAAAATCATGACCAATACAACTACTTTTACAAACTTCTATGGAACCTAGGGAACCAACCATTCTATGAATTCCAGGAAGTACAAAAGTATCATGATGGCAGGGGCGCATCTAGGGGGTCTGTTTGGCTGTCATGACAGACCCCTTTGCACCGCAGGTACTCAGCATTAAAGCCGATATAATATCACACGCTGTCGCTGCAGGTCTCTAATGCGGGTGTTTTGGAACAGGCAACAGCCTACATTTCCCTTGTAACATTGCATAGTACTATTACGAAACAACGTTACTGGCTTGTCTAAATAGCGCCTGCGCAGTGACATGAAACAATCCACGTTTTTGAACACTCGAAATTGATATTGCGTCAAACGCACGTGTTCTGAATTTCCTCCTCTGGCAGTGCCGGCTCTAATGCTGTCGGAATTGCGTACACTGCCACGCACACGCAGGAGCTGTTTTGTAATATTTCGCTTCATGGCGAGAGGACAGTCTTCAATCACGATCGTTTCGTTTTGCAGTTTCGGGCTAAATTTTATCTGGTGTTTACACCGACTAGGTTATGACAAGTTTAGGGTTCCTCAGCGTCACACCAAATAACGTGGGTTCGTTTCCACTGAAACTATATTTTTATAAGCAACTTCTCATATTGAAAAGCGCGACAGCTAGCCTAAAAAATTGTGGCCACATTAGCTGAACAAAATATCAGTCAAGCGTCGTATTTCGAAAATAGCCTTTTTAGAGTTAAGCAGTTGACGATGTTGTTTGCTGCGCAAGAAGTCCTATATTGATTTTGAGTAATTCACTTTTACATTACGATGCAATATAATCAGAGCAACTGCAATTCAATCGTTCTTCTCCGCAGTGATTTCGCAAGTGTATTTATAACACCGCCATCTTTGATAGACAGCGCGCTCCACAGACGCAGTTGTGCAGCTGGTTGTCAGCATCGATTTATAAATGTATGTACGTATGGATAAACAGCTCTCATTGCTGTATGGCTGNCTTTCGTTGAATGTTAGACANGCTAAGTATCTTTTCAGCACCATATTCGTAGGAACAAACATCGATTATGATGTAATAAATGCGCTGTGCCCGAAAGCAATGATAACTTGGAAATTTTTTCTTATGTGTTTTGACAATGAGATCAATACCACTATCTTTTCTAAATACAGTCAGACCTGTTTGCCCGAACTCCGATCAACCAGAATCCCCGCTACCCGAAACAAATTGCTAGGAACAGATTTCTCCCAACGCGTTTCACCCCTTTAATCCGGAAACCTCGCTGTCCGACACCGACTTGGAAATTGAAGAACGGATATGTCATATCAATAGAAAAAAAAAACGCTAAACCGGATTACGCCAACTGTTACTTAGTTGTTTATTAAATCACAATGGAATGGTGAAAGTCAATTTTCTACGCACAATGAATGTAACAGCGGCAGACCCTGCAGGACGCAGTTATAGGTCTCCTGTACAGTTTTTTTCGCGTTTAAATCTCATTGTGAACGCATAGTTGCTCATGTATACGGATCGGCTAACAAACAAAAACAACTATGAGAGTTTCATTTAGTCATGTTTCACATGCAGTCTACATATTTGCTCAAGTTGACAGTTCGTCTGACTCTACAGTTTGTTTCTGTTTCCCCTTTCAATGTTCGCATAGGCCAGACCCGTAGCCTAGGTCTAAAGGTTTGAGGGGCACAAAACATTTGTCGGGGGTATCGACTTTGTGTGTTTTGGAACAGGCAACAAAGAACTGTTCAATACAAAAGTTTTTATTATATCTTTTAATAAAAAATTTTCTTGGCAAAACAAAATATGGAGAAGCACAAAAAATTCAGGGAGGATTGCCCCCGATTGCCCCACGTGGCTACAGGTCCGATTCCGATTTTCCGGATACCTCGCTAAACCGACATTTTTTGACAAAACAAAGTAGTTCGTAAACCAGTTCTGACTGTAGTTACCGTATTTTCGGGACCATGAGGCACACAGGATTAAAAGGCGCAGTATTAAAAATGGAATGCTAGCTGTTCTTTTTCCATACATAAAACGCACCGGATTATAAGGCGCATTAAATGAAGCAAAACTTCGATAAGTCAAACTGTATTCAACTCTTTCAACTCCCGAGTGCCTGAGTCGCCACTGGGAGTTTAATCTGTCATTACATACGAGGGAGTTTAATGTGCCACACATTCCTAATCCGCTAGAGACGAATAGAATAAAATAAAGTTGTGCGCGTGTTTTCGGCGATTCGGCGTGCGCCAGCGTAGTTAGGAGCATCGTCGAGTTATACTATCTGTGGTATGTGCTGGCTACTCTCGTGTGCTGCTAATTGCAAAAGCTGTTGGTTAATTACGTCTGTTTACAAAAAAAAATCGTAACTAGCAATTAAATAAATGGTACCGTTTACCACATAAAACTGGTCCTACATGAGAAAGCACAACCAAATTCATGCATTAGGCGCACCGCAGTATAAGGCGCACTTTCGATTTGAGGATTTTAAGTGCGCCTTATGGTCCGAAAAATGCGGTAGTTGCCCTGATTTGTTCGCAGGCAATCATCTGCTTACCGCGCACGCAAAAACCTGTGAGCGAATGTTA
>JGI24021J15306_10001612_pt1 | contig 22589 bp, 14 predicted proteins | sample Ectturendosymbi1_FD_15306 | JGI IMG/M metagenome (IMG submission 15306) | reverse complement strand
ACAGGACTGATGATGCGTTGGAAAACGCGAAACTAGCTTCCCCGTCAATAAACTGTGACTGATTTACTTGCCGCCATCTTTGTGGCCTTTAACTATGGAGAGTGAGAAAAGTAGTAGAAGAGCACATAGTGGTTTGCGGGATGCAGCTAGAGATGGCAGCGGAGAAAAAAAACAGGGATGCGGTGAAAGGTTGCTGGAGAAAACATGCAGAATGATGTGTAACTGCATGGCGGAGCTGGGCATGGACCGAAAATGGACGATGCACCAAACAAACGCAAAGATGACACAAAAACAGCAGTGAAACAAAAAAAAAACACAAACAGAGTATGTACAAGACAAGGCAGCCGCTGTTTACGGGGAGTAACGGTCCGGTCTGCGCACAACACGGGTGCGAGTATGACGTGGTTGGGACGGCGATGACGTCAACGGAGATGGGTGACGAATTGCATCGCTCGCAGGAGAAAAAGAGGGGAAACATGGGACATTTGAGCAGCAGAAAGCCTGGTGTAGTTGTTGGGGCTTGCAGAGCGAGAAACATCATGACAAGACTGGTTAATGTCTGACAGCATATAAGCGGGCTGTATACGATCTATACTGGTCCACTATGATGGGAAACACAATTTATTTTCTGTAGCAGTCCACAAAATAGGTCATGCTTTGGAACTATACCACTCCATTGAAAAAGATCCTGTGATGAAGCCTTTTTACAAACATGAGTTTTCAGTTGAAAACATGCATGGGATACTTGGAGAAAGTGACAAAGCCTTGATTCAACAAATGTATGGGAAACCAGAATGAGTTGAAGTAAGAGCAGTGTATAACTCCAAAAAAGCGAAAGTCACGATTAGAAAGATTGTGAAAAACTCTAAGCCAGATAAAGTCAAGATTGTTTTTACTCTGAAACCAAAACATTTTACAGGGGACACTGGAGACAAAAACAAGAATTTTGAAATACAATTTCTAACACTTCTGATGAAACTTTCCAGTATGCATATAGATAAGTTTGTTGAAAAATGGTTTGGTGTAAACGGAACTGCAACAACCGAAACGAACTAAAGGGTCTGAATAAATATATTTCAAGCAGATGAATTAGATCTTCTGGCGATTTTTTATTATTAGCCGACGTTTCCCCCACCTATTCAAGTGGACTTCCTCAGGGGAATGTTTTTTTAGCCACGTATAACATGCAATTTACTAATAGCAAGAAACAATGAGCAGTATGAAACGTCGGCTAATAATAAAAAATCGCCAGAAGAGCTAATTTATCTGCTTGATTTGAAACCCTGTGGCAAACGCTACGAAATAACAACATGAGTAGCAAAAAGAACAGCATAAATATATTTCTTCTGAAGAATTGGCTGTTTTGGCGATTTTCCAGCCAAACTTCACTGTCTGCCAAAAACTTAGTTGGAACAACTATGAATAAACAGTATTCAACACAGTTAGTTATAGCAAGTTTTGGCTAATTTTTTGGTGGTTTTCTAGCCCAATTTGGCTGGGAATTGGACAGTTTTGGTTGGGGTTTGGTTGGATTCGGAATCAAATTTTGCATCTGGGCTATGACAGGAGTTGGTTAGATTTGGCGATTTTCTAGTCCGATTTGGGCTGGCAAATGTTTCAAATTTGAAACTTCTGGTAGCCAACTAAAGACTGTTTGAACTAGAGTTTAACTGGATTTTGGCAGGTGTTTGGAAGGCGTTGGAGGGTGTTTGATTGGAGAACTGTTAAATTAACACTGTCAAATTTAACAGTGTTAAATCGACAGTGTCATTTTGAGTTTGACAGTGCCTGAAGAGAAGTGGTAGTAGTATAGAACTGCCTGTTGATGGATTAAATCGTCTACTGTTTTTGAGTCTTTACAGAGCAACAAAATCCCGAGACCCTGGTTTTTGAATGAATGAGTGAGTGTGAGATTGTGTGTGATGGAAAATCAGATATTGATAAGTAATTTGCTGAAAAAACGAGTTGTATAATGTTCTGATAAATATTGTTGTGCTTTTTTTCTCGGGGTTTTGTTGCCCTGTGAATGCTCAAAGATAGGAAATTTATTTGGTCCCATCGACCGGCAGTTCTATAGGCCTAGTACTGATGTATCGAAGTCGTAAGTACAAGGCAGTAGAACGCAATACAGCAGCCTGGATAAATTCAAATAAATTAACTGAAACCAATTCTTAACGTTTTCACAAAGCTTTTGCTACTGGGACAAGCAACAATCTGCTGACAGCAATATAATTCAGTTCCATCTCACACTGAAATGCACGAAAGATCAATTTTCCCACTTCCGCGACTGTTTCATAGTTTCGAAATTAATTTTGTAACACCACAATCGCGGTCTGACCAAATTCCACGCAGGATCCGAGCAACCACTGGTGTATGTTGTCACAAAAAACTCTAGTTACCCGACCTTCAAAAACAGCAAAACAGCTTATCATGCATTTGGGAAATATTGAATGCACGCTAGAGGATTTCTACATTATTTTTTTAAATATTGCTGGCTGAAAGTTATCTACTGTATTTGTCAAACAAACGAACTTAAACGGGAAATTAAGAAAAAAACTGGGGGGCATAACCCACTCAGGCCCCCGCTTAGAACCATCACTGTTGACATGTTTCTTTTCCGGTGTTTTTGTTTGTAATCTCTGGTTTCTGCGTATTGTTCGGGTGAATATTGTTTCTTGCCGGGTCACTTTCTACTAGCCAGTGAAATATTTTTCTTAGTAAAAATACACTCTAGTATTAACTTCTCGCAGCTAAGTGCATGTGCATTTGAGTAAACATATTCTCCACTACCGGAAAAAGCGAATCAGTGAAAACATAACTTTTACAAACGATGGGGTCATGAATTACGTCATAGGGGCACTCCAGTAAAAATTGCCCCGGGCCGCCCTACCCTTTAATCCGGCTCTGGCGCCGCTATTTCTAAAGTAGTGGTTGCCTACCACTGTTTGTGAGTCAAAGCTAGAGCACAAGTTATTTGAATTTTTGTTTGCAAGCTATTTTTCTGCTCTTCAACCTTGAGTTGGGTTACATATATAGGCACTGCATATTTAGCTTCGTGAGGCAAAAGCATTGCTGGAGCTATTTTGCACGTGATTGGTTGAAGTGGTCACATGCATAGTTCACATGACCTGTTTAGTCGAGTGTGATGCCTGTTAGACCTCAGTCCGAGTGTAGTCATGGTTTCAGTGCTGCCAAACTGTTAGCTACTTGTCTGGGTTGCGTAAACTGTTGGCAAAATTATAATCCTGAACCCTGACCCGTTCTCTTTGCGCATCCTACCCTCGCCTGTGACATTTCAACAAAATGCGTTCGACTTAAGGCAAAATAGCTCCAATAATGCTTCTACCTCATGAAACAACATAGACACTACCTTACATATAGCCTAATAAGTGATAGAATTTTCATTCTAAAACTCTGTTTTCAGATTTGGATTCTGAAATGAATTTATTGGATAGGATTAGAAAAACATTGTTCTCTTCTTCTCTGGAATCCTGCCGAGCATAGGTGCAGCCATGGGGGGCATGCCCCTCAAATTTTTTGCATTTATGGTCATTTTGTGCTTTGAAGGCGGTATCCTAAATTCAGTGCTTTTACTCGCCTAAAATCAAACATTTTTGATTCCTCCCAAAAGTTTGGGCTGGCTGGTTACGCCACTGCTACCGAGTCTACTCCGGATCCGTGGCCAACACCTAGGAGATAAACTGATTTGTGTTTTGTGAGTCCAAATCCGATCCAACATTTTAGTGCAAAATCGAAAAATAAGTTTTAAAATCCAAATTCTTTTTAAATCCAACATCCTATCACTGCTATATGCAATCCAATTCAAAAATATTGCAGTTTGGTAGTGACTCGTATTAGCTTATGCTTCGCTCTTTTATTTTTTTTTATTAAACCTAAAGTCACATCATTTACATCAGTTTAAGGCATTTCCAAATTTTACTAAACAGCAATATAATCTAAGCTATTTTATTTCGTAGCTTGTAAGGTATCATACCAGAAAGATTAACAAGTAAACCGTACAAGCGACTTATTAGCACTAGGTAACACGTATCAATGAGTATTACCGTACGTATAACAGTCATGAGACAAGAAAAGGGTCTAGATCAGTGAAAGTCACACCAATTCCGTATCGTTGATGATATGATACATACGAGACTAGACTTGTGTTTGGCCGTTAACAAATACAGTAAAACTCTAATTCAATTCGCTTCATTCGTTACTTTTTCGTCGGTCCCGGCAGAATTCCTATCTTTTGCATACATTTCTGTTCGTCTAATTCGTCACCTCTTTCTATCCCTTAGAAGCATTTTGTTCGGCTGATACGTCATTTACAGTTTCGCTTTTGATGTCTAAGCAGCTGGTACGTGTGGGAATTCAAACAAATTAAGGATCTTTATCTGGGAATTGCTGCACCTCTCAAATTTTTTTTCGTATTTACTCACGAGGTGCGAAGCGCTACCCGACTCCCGAAAGAAAAAACGTGGATGTCTTTGCAGTTTCTTAAAGATTTAAAAGGTGTTAGATTGAATGGATGAGTCCAGATAGAGTAGAGGAATTAACTATGGTATTCAACCATAACGTCATAAACTTGTATTTTAGTGCAAATAAGAGCACTATGTATACGAATTACTATTCACTTTTTTTCTAATGCCCTTGAGGTGACGAATTAGTCATATTCTACTGTACCACATAGTTTCCAGTGCGCTGAAAGTAGTTCAACAACCTCCGCTCCTACTTAATAACCTTCATTAATCACTGGAAAGCAAAGCTTCGTTCCATAATATTTTATTCTATATTAGATATTACATCAAAAAAATGATTTATCAGCTACCTTGACCATTTTCACGCATACGTACGACATATACTTTAAAAAGTGACGATAACAATCAAAACATTTAAGTTGCAACGACAATGGTAGTGTTATAAAAGTTTAAAACACACTATGATCTAGCAACGTAAAACTGTGTCACAGACAAAAGAGGTTTAAACGAACACAGAAAAATCGACGTATACACATACGAAGTAACGTAAAAACAACGGTCCACGCACAGGCCCGTAACCAGCTTGGGGCACCAGAGGGGCGAAGAGTTTTCTGGGAGGGGCCAAAGTTTTGCAGTGGGCTTCGGCCTTCTGGTTACAGGCCTGTCCACGCATGTGTTGAGTTTGTGTCAAAATGAGTGCGTGAACAAAACTATACTTTCCATGTCAAACTACACGTTCAATACAGAAACATTACTTGGCAAAGGCACCTAGAGAAAATAACCATGTTAGAAGCAAGTCCAACTGCCGCTTGTGTCATTTCGATTGAAGGTGGGCACGTACAAATTTCCCCCCCATAATTGCTTGCAATTACGATATGTCTTCTGATATAAAACGATTTTTCCGGAAAACGATCACAGCAACTGTTACATTAATTGCCAGTTCCAACCAACGGTATTGATTCAAGGTATTAATATTAATACTTTGGTACGATTTTGGGTAGTTAGTGCAACATAGTATTTGAGAGACCAGGGTATGGTTAAAGAACGGCTCTTTGGTATTGCCGTTAACATTTTTGTCAGTTCAAACAAGCCAGTTAACTTAAGAGAACAACACCTAACAACAACAATAATGCCACCTCTACAGTTGTTGGGAAACAAGTAAACAACGTTTCATGCCAAAGAAAACAGTAAGACGATGCCGGCACGCGATCAATTTATTACAAGACTTCTGTGTGGTATACGGACACACGATTTTTGTTATTGAAAATAATGCACAGTTTTTATCAAAATAACTGGCTGCTTTTGATAAACTATCAACAAGTTACAACTGACCTTTGCTACAGTGCACCGCAGGCGTACAATCCGACAGCACAACGATGTACGTATCCCGCATTCCACTTCGCTTAATACACTATAAATAAGAGTCTACACAAGTTTTCACTTTGTGCAGAACATGTGACGGGTAAAACGTACGATAAATCATATATCAAATAAAAAAGGGTTAGGAACACATTTTTGTACGCAACGTAACTCACAAGCATCGAAATGACAACATCATGGCCGCATTAACTATGACGAAGTCTTACAAAGGTAAACTTACAACTTCACCAAGACATGGGTTTTTAAACAGTATTGGTGGGTCAGGAGTTCAGTTGAAATTTTATTGGACAAAAAAGAAACATTTCCGTTTTCAAACTTTTGCTGACCAAAAATAACTCGTGCTTCATTCAGTTAATCCGTAACATTCCACATTATAGCAGTGCCATGGTGAGTATGGGAGGTCAAGTGAAAAAACGAAACTGTTTTGAGCCAAACCAACACCATGACAATATGTCAAAATAACCACGAAATGTATCTTCACATTCGCAATAAATCACAACATGCTATTGCTTAAGGGATCTTTCAACTGAAAACTTGGACAACATTGCCGGAATTTTGCATTTTTGATATCAAAAGTCATCCAGTCATTACAAAAAGAACGATGTTACCCTTCGCCAGGATGTATGACTCACTAGGTAAAATTACAAGATTAGTTAGTACTCTGCCAGACAAAGCTAACAGATTTTTGGTATGTAGCCTACATGCCGCAATTGACACTGCCTGCCAGAAACAGTTGCACCAGTGAGGTGGTAACGCATATCACAGCAAGTGTGATACCAAAACAGGCGGCATGTCCCAGCCCAAAAAATCAGTAGAGACCTATCTGCCAAGCTGGTGGTATGAAGCGGAGGTAATTGCTTTATCCAAACGCTGATTTGAAAATACTTCAGCCACAGAGCAGCCATTAATAACATGTGTGCAAACCAATCACTTTAGAACACGGAAAATAAAACATACTAATTCCAAACAGGTATAGTGCCAACGCCTACTCCACCTTCGTGAGCCCACATTCTGTCAGATCCTTCCCAGGAATTGGTTTCAGGATTGTAGATTTCAACTGAGTTAAGATTTGAGCAGCCATCATAGCCGCCCAGTGCGTAAATTTTGCCACCACTAAGTGCAACCCCAACTCTACCTCTTCGTAATGACATCGGTGCCATGAAAGTCCACTGGTTGGTAACACGATCGAAACCTTCGACGGTATTAAGAAATTTCTGGCCGTCGTAGCCACCGAACACAAACATGCGCCCTTGCAGGCAAGCCACGCCATGCCGGCAACGTTTTGATAACATTGGGACCGTCATCAACCACTTGTCTTTTTTCTGATCATAGCGTTCTGTGGAATTAAATATTGACAGACCATCATGACCTCCTAAAACACAAACACATCCATCAAAGACAGTCACTGCTGCTGCACTGCGACTCTTATTCATGTTGCTGATCTTTTGCCACTCTTGTAAATGAGGTCTGTATACTTCACAGCTGCTCAGAGATGCAGTGCCGTCATATCCCCCGCAAACAAATACTTGATCGTCGTGAGCCACGCAACCCAAGGCGCTGCGTTTCTCATGCATAGGCTTCACGTCACACCATTCGTCTGATTCGGGAATGTACATTTCAGCACTATTTAAGCGATTCGTACCATCGCAGCCTCCACAAGCGTACAGCTGCCCGGCCAACACCGCGACGCCCACGCGACTGCGACAAGTGCGCATCGGTGACACAAGCTCCCACCGGCCAACGGTTGGAGTGTATCGTTCGACAGTATTCAAGGCCTCGCCAGCTGACGTCAAGCCACCAACAGCATAAATAAGATCTCTTATTTCCGAGCAATACCTCGGACGCACCATATTCGGTGGAAAATCTGACCTGCGATCAGGAATGAGATGATAATCTTTGGTCTTGTCCACCAGGTCTCTGCAACTCAAGCACGATTTTACAGCTGCATCTGTTTGTACGACATCAGCTAAAAATTCCGGCCTCAAAAGCGGCAACCTGACTTGCTGTAGTAACTCGTGCATACTGCAACATCGTTCTTGGTAATCATTTTTCACCCATGCTGCAGAAGCATAAAAAACTTGTTCTTCTGATTTAACGTGCAGCTCGTTCCGTGACAGAATGTTCACAACAGCATCTTGTGGTAGCTGCAAGAATTCTTCAGACTTTGATACCTCCACAAAATGCTGATGAAGGTAGCTATTTGCTTTTTCCACCAAAGGGGTACACATCAACATTTCAGCAAATTGCCGAATACCAAGACAATTGTTTGGATGAAGCTGCTTTTTTAGAAACTCACAGCAAAAATCTTTCACAACGTCTAATTGCAGGAAGTTTGCTCCAACCATAATTGTCTGAACAGTAGTGTTATTGACAGAAATGCGACCAGTGTATGCATAATTGATCAAAGCTTCTAAAGCGTGTTCCTCAATGCCTTGAATAACAATTTCATTTTTATGTGATTCCAACATGTCTGAAGTAAACATACTGTTAAAATATGGAATCGATGCTGCTAATACTAAGCGATGAGCAGAAAACTGGGTATTGCTTACTTTGATTGTGACATCACACATTTTTCCTTGGTGCCTGATTCTTTGCATCATGCACAAAGCTTCAGCAGGAAATGATTTGTTTTGCAGGGTCTGCTCTTCATCACCAAAATCAAAGCCTGATGGCATAAAAGACATTTTATATACAATTCTATATTTGCGACACTGAAATCCTGCAAACATATTCATCTGCAATGCTAAAATTACTCCCAATCACCACAGAACTACCGCAGTAATTCCTAGCATTTTTACTGTTGCCCAATCCTATTGCGTTTTAAAAATGAAAATAAAATTTAAGAGGGATAGTTGAAAAATTCATAGCAGCATCAGCTTATTCACCTAGACTTAAAAACAGGCAACAACTTCACTAAATTCTTACCGGTACTATGAACACGAGACTACATGGAAAAAGTCTGATGTGTTCTACCTGCGTTTAGTTCAGATTCCTGCCAACATTTTTCATTGACATTTAGTTCAACTTTCTGCACGCCATGGGAGTTTGCAATGAAAGATTTCAGAAGTGTGTTGAAGAGTTATAACTTACAAAAACACAAGAGTAAATTTTCTCATACAAGAATAATTTTGCAAATGCATGTATTGTTTTGAAGCCATCACCCAAATTTGCACCTGAATGTCTACTCTGTGGTTTTGAAAGCACAGTGTGCACCCACACATCAGGGAATAAAAAAAGATTGAAGTTAAATAATTTTTAATTATTCTATCATTAATGAAAGCACAGCATTGTTAGATCTGAAATTCATTAAGGTGGAAGCTGCTTAACACAGCATCACAAATTTTCTATCGCTGCACATATCAATTTTAGTACTAAAGTCATTCCAGGAATGCTTTACCAAAAAGAGGACTTAGGTTCTTAAAGCAGTCCATGCAAGATGTTCAAAAGAATTTTAAATTGTTCGCATGTTTTCAAGCATTTTTTGCTGAGGTTACCTGGCCCTGGGTGCCAACTCAACGAACAATCTTTGCATCATTTTTTTTTAAACTAGGCTATAATCCGAGTCTTTCGAACCCATAATTGGCTTTGTAGCATTTTTGAAGCCAAAATTATGGCTCAAAAATCCAAGTCCCGCAAAAGGTAACCTTGGTAAAAAGGGCATAACTCACCAGCCGATTGAGCTAGAGAGCTGTTCAAACCCTCTAAACATGTGGAAAGTAGTTTTGATTAAAAATTGCAAAGTTTTAGATTTTGTTTACTTTGTCAATGATGTCATAATGTAAGTAGGTTGATGCATATTTGGATTACGTCATCAGGCATTAAAGGCCAATCCAATGAGCCACTTTTTTGACTCAAGTTTTTATTGGAATTTAGGCTATAATATGAGTCTTTGCAGGGCTTGATTGAATTTCCAGCATTTCTGGTTCCAAAGTTACGGCCAAAAAATGCGAATTAATTAGGAAAATCCCCACTAATCTCCCAGGAAATAATCAATTAATTTGCATTGTTTGGCCATAACATTGGTAACAGAAATGTTAGAAAGGTGATCAAGGGCTCCAAAGACTCGTGTTATAGCCTACTTCCCAATAAAGCTTTGAGTCATGAAATTGGTTCATTGGATTGGCTGATGACGTTATCCAAAAAACTGCAAAACCTACCCAATTATGACGTCACCCACTCGGAACCCCCAACTCAATCCTTAATTATTTTAAATTTTAAACTACGTCACTCCCGAATCTGTAGAGGGTTTGAACAGCTCTCTAGCTTAATCTGCTGCTGAGTTACGGCTGACCAAAATTTGCCTTGGTAGGGCAAATCATACCTTTCTTGCAACTTTTTTTTTTCTTGCCAAAACTTGTTTTTTTCAGCCATTATTTTGGATCCAGAAACGCTAGAAAGCCGATCAAACCTTCCAAAGACTTGGATTATAGCCTAGTTTCCAAACACTTGAGCCAAAAAATGGCTTGTTGGGTTGGCACCCAGGGCCAAGTAAGCTTGGCCGAAAAGGCAAAAACCTACCCTAATTATGACATCACTCACAAAAAATCCCAACCCTAAAAAAATTGAATCTGAACTACAGGGCTTCCCAAATCCATAAAGGGTTTGAACAGCTCTTTAGCTTAATCAGCTGTTGAGTTATGGTGTTGCAAAGTTCAGCAAAAAACGTGGCGCACGGGGGTTGGCAAATCAGTTCATAACACTATTACTGGTATACAAAATGAAATATTTGTTGAAGTGACAATACTGAAACCATCAGTGTATCAAAATCACGGACATTTAATGGCATGTTAATAACCTTGTACACAAATACAACCTTGGCAGCTTTTGTAGTGCATAGTCAGTTGTTAGAATTAACTACAATAAACCTCGGTTAATTCAGATCTTCTCCAAAACTGGATAAAACTGGTGGTACGAAAGATTTCTTATGTTTTTCTTTATAAAAATCTTCGGTTTATCCGGATTTTTTAATCCGGATCTTCGCCAGTACCAGATAAAATCTGCACTTTTCACAGCCCGTAATCTGGATTTTTCAGTGAAGTAAGTGTACTGACTGATCTCTAGGAAAGATTTGGCAGCTTTCAGACACAACACATGCCTGCTCATGATCAACAACGAATGTTTAGTATTATGATAACAGTGGCTGCAACTGCATGCAACATTCGACTAATCGTAGAGACGATTATTGCATCACACATGGGCATAGCAGATCACGTTGAACATAACCCTGAAGGCACACCGCCACATCAGGGTTTCAGTCTATTGATTAGTGTTGAGTTTGCGTGTGAAGTGTAGAGCATAATCCCTGAGCATATTGTACTCGGTAAGATGTTTGGAGGGCATTACCTTCCTAACAGAGTAACTGCTTAAGGACCAGTCACAAAAAGCTCTGCGTCAGTCCAAAATCCCAGATATTTTCGCAGCCAAGTAATCTAAAATTATGAACTCAAGATTGTTCACAACTGCCTGGATATGGCGATCACTAATCTGACGAACCATTGTGATGACATCAATAAATTCGTTTTGCTTCTGCGAAAATCTGCTGTTGTGTCCTAAACGTGTACAATTTAAACAATTCTCAGCGATATCTCAGTACTGAAATGACGTCAGGCTAGAAACAACCATATTCGGTTAATCTGGATCTTTGCCTGAACCGGATAAAATCGTTGGTCAAATCAAATCCGGATTAACCGAGGTTTACTGTATATATTGCAACATAGCTTTCACTATTGTAATTGAGTTTCTGCAAAAGTATAACTTACATAAACGGCAAAGACCTACAATATATATATCTGGTATTATGAATAAGAAATGTTATAGAACTACTATGTCTACAGCCTACATGTTTGATGGAATTTAGATGCAACTTTTACTTTATGCCTGTTTTTTTGGCTGAGACATTCCAGTCATTTGTCTCACAGTCGTAATAAAACTCAAAGCAACAGTTTTCACTAGTCTATGTTTTCAGACATTGTGACAAATTGACTTAATTGTTTTTAGCCATTCAAACAAATTTGCTCTATGACCAAAAAGACTACCTTTATGTTAGAATGCACATTCAAACTTGTGGCATTTAAACAGTTCCGACTTCTGAGTCACAAGGGTTAATGATTTCAGACCACACATCATTTTTGCAGTTAGTTGATAAAGAATCTGTGACCGCATAGAAACTTATAACTTCTGTTTGTCTTAAGAACTATTGGCCTTCTATACTAATAGCTTCAAACCTGCATTATTACTTTCTGGTTGATTTTTATTGCATTGATTTAAAGAAAAACAAAAGTAACTGATTTAAATCAATCAACCCTGCTGATATTCATGATGATCTTCACTAAACATATTTTCCATGATTCCTCTGAGATGATCATTAAAGAGATGTTAGAACTGGTGGAATTGAATGAAAAGAGTCATGATGTTGATATCAAAGATGCACTTGATGAAGCCTAACAAAAGCTCACAGCCCTCTTGAAAAACTTGTCAGTGTGGCCACCAATCGAACATGGCAATGGTTGGAAAACATGTTAGTCTAATTGCACTAATGAAAGAATAATACCTTTCCTGACTTTTTTCTTATAATTCACTGCATTAGTCACTGTGAACATGTGACAGTGCTGCAGCGACAATGCTGCGTCACCCTGAGCCAACCAAAGAGGGAGTCGAAGAAAGGTCCCTCCACACAACAGCAATAGAAATTCTCAACTCGGCCAGATTCACTCTGCTATTACTGTTATGAACTTAGGCTTATATGTGGCATAATCATGTAACCATAGCAGGCAAACATTTCAAGTATAAAGACATTATTGAGACAGTCCTTGACGTTGTTCACTATATGTGTTTAAATGGAATAAACTACCAACAGTTCATAAATTTTGTTGAATTTATTGAATTAGAACAAGCACCTGGAGATGTCTCTTTGCATTTTTCTGTAAGATGGCTCTCAATCAGCAATGTGTTGATCAGATTTATGAATTTGTTGAAATCAATCCAACTTTTCCCTCCAGAGAAAATGCACTCATTTAGAATGTGATGGCCAATTCTAGTTCAACACCAATTTGAAAAATAGCAGATAAAAACCTATAGGCAGACCCATTACGATACACTGACAATAAATATGATACGCATGAAAGCTGCTGTTGAGTATTTAAAAAGTTACATGCAATCAAAATTTCACCTTATATAAGCTACCTTCACCACTACAGCTACCATGCCATCAACAGCAGGGTTGATTAGTTTACCATAGTTTTCAGACCGTAAGGCACACTTAAAATCAGTTAATTTTATCAAAAACCGAAAGGGTGCCTTATAATGCAGTGCGCTTGATGCATGAATCTGGTTGTGCTTTCTTATTTAAAACCAGTTGTATGTGGTAAATAGTGCTATTCATTTAATTTCTAGTAACGATTTTTACGTGATATTCCAACAATTGCAATGAGCAACGTCTGAGAGTAGCTAGCACATACCACAGATCGTATGACTCCATGAGGTTCCTGAGTACATTGGTGCACACCGAATCAAACACACACTGCTTTTAGTTTATTCCATTCGTGTCTAGCAAATTAGGCATGTGTGACAGATTAAACTCCTAGTGGCAACACCGGCACTTGGGAGTTATTGTGAAAGAGTTGAATACAGTTTGATGGGGGTGCTATGTGCCTGGTCAAACACATGAACAATGGTGGTACTCCATCATGGTCTGTGGGTAAACATATTATACCTTCACAATTTTGTGTTGTTTTGCTTTCTGCTTTTTTTCAAAAAAAACAAAAAACTTAATCGAAGTTTTGCAATGTGCCTTATAACCTGGTGCACCTATGTATGAAAAAGAACTAGCATTCAATTTTTGATACTGCACCTTATGGTCTGAAAAATATGGTAAATCATGATTTAAATCAAATAAACAATCATTATGCAGTTTTAAAGCTTTGTGTGATTTTTATACAGGGTTGAGACAATGTAGTGACAATTTATCCGCCTTGTGTTCAGTTTGTCACTTCAGCGGCACCAGCATCATAATGTAATGGATGTGTTTAAGGTCTGCTGTGCCAAAGATTTTGGGTTCAGCTATCACCTTGGCAACTTTTGTTTGGCAGTAGTGGTTGCACATTTCTATTCGTGAGATCATTTTTCCTGCTCTTTTTTCAGAAGTTTCCAAACTTACTGTTTAGGGGTAGCAATAGCTTAGCATTAGGGATATGGTTAGAGTTAGCTATGTTTCTACCAAGCCTACAGCACTCTCGTGGTTTACTGTCATGTTACGGGAGGCGGACAAATAAGGTTTCAAATGTTAAGGTCCACAGGTGGACCTGCAGCTAATGCCTTGAGAAAATCTTTATTTTGAAAAGATTTTTTTGGTTTTTAAAAACAGGTTTTCATCTTTTTTCAAGAACATAAAAAACCCATTCTGAAGCGTTTTTATTGCATCATGCAATATCATCACTTTCACAATTATTCAATAGTAACTTGTTATACCTGTTATGGCATTGAAAATTGATGATAAAGAAATGTACCCATCAAGTGTTATTGGTCAGTTTACCCCATTAAAGTGGTGGCGCTTGACAAGCATGTGCACAGCAAACAGAGAATAGCCACTCTCACAGAACTTCTGCAGTTTTATGTCAAGGCTGTGTGCAGGTCCTGCTAGTTCAGCATCTATTCTATACAGCATATTTTTTAACATTTGGTTTGGCATGGTCCAACATCAGAAACAGGTTGGTTGCGGAAAAGGCAGAAAATTGGTCAAAACGTACAGAGATGAATAAGATTAGCCTACCAGTAGAATTTACTCAAACTGTTTGAATTGTTCTTCTGTTTAAAGTCTAACCCTTTAATGCCCATGCCAGGCACTGCAGTGGCCGATATATTTTTGGCCACAACTAGCCAGCCGCTAGAGCTAGACACCTGTTAAAACCCTCTACATATTCAGGAAGTCTTCTAGTTTCGACTGTAAAATTTTTTTGCGATTCTCTCTCAGCCTGTCGAGGTGAGGGGATGTGAGTTCAAGGAATGTTGAAACTTTGCTTTATGCCTTGAGGTTACAATGTTTGGTCTCATTGATAGCGCTGTTTGAATAGTTTGTTGCTACAAAACAATGTCTGAACCAATGAAGAAGCTGACTGTAAGGGCACTGTCAGAGAAATTAGAAAAATTCGTAGGACATCTTCTTACTGCTCAGCAAAAGACCAATAGCACTCTGTCAATAATGATGAATGAAATACAGGAAATTCAGAAAAGTCAGGAATATTTGGGCAGCAAATATGAAAAAATTAAGGATGAACATAAGACTATGCAAACTATCAACAAAAATTTGCAAAATGAAAATGCAATTTTGAAACATACTGTTGTTTCACTACAAAAACAAGTGTAGAAACAGAGGCTAAATTGAATAATTTATAACAATATTGCAGGAGGTGTTGTCTACAACAGTGTGGTCTAACTAGGTTTGACCTACGGGCCATGTTACAAAAACATGACAACTCGCGGGCTACTTCCAACAAAATGACGTATAAAACATAATATTCACAATATTTAAAATTGAAAAGGTAAAATGGGTAAGTTAAGTTAGTGTGTCATTGAAATTATTACACAATAGCAATAAACAATTATTACAAACCTCTATCAGCGCAATTCCTATGGTTGAGGCTTCTCTGACACTATCATTCCTTTATCAATACCTACCATCCCAATGTTGCATGTCGCAAACTATGGTCTGGTGTTTCGTCTGCCATTGGATTTCTGCTTTTAGATTTGACTTGCTTCATGGTAGAAAATGTACTTTCACACACATATGTGCTTCCAAATGTCGAGTGTATTTTAGTGTGAAATCTTTCAGTTTGGGAAATCGATGACTAATTTCTGAAGATCTCTACAGTCTAGTTTAATGTTGTTAATATTGTACATTTATTATTAACATACATTATATATGCTTGTTCTAATTAAAGTTGCCTACCATAACATACACACAACAATCAATACTGAGAAAGCTCGCAGGCCTCAAAAGTTCTGTCCACGGGCCACATGTGACAAAGACAATGAAAATACAAAGGAATTTGCTGCTCATTTGGTCCAACAACTTGGTATTGACAAATCAACAACTAGGTATTAACATCACAGGATCTGAAATCAGTGTAGCACACAGGTTAGCCCCTCCAAATTATTCAAACAAAAATCCTGCTATTATTGTCAATTTTCTTAGTCAAAACTTAAGAGACGCTATCTACCATGAGATGGAAACTTAAAGATGTAAATAACAAGGCTGGAATTAATGGATTTAAAGTTTTCATAAATGAGAGTTTGGCAAACGCAAATAAAGAAATTCAAGGCTGCAGTATCATTCAAAAAAATTTCACTTGAATATTTTTAGACCAGGGGTCAGCAACCTTTTTAATACTGTGAGCTACTCCTTGTGTACCGATTAATGCGAAGGGCTACTGGTTTGACATACACTTCTGAAATAAAAATTTTGCTCAATTTACCTTCAATTATTTTAGTATTGATATTCGTTAATGTAAAGACATTGATCATGTGAATGTCACTTTTAGAACAGGCCCGCGGACGACCTACATGGTCCTTGCAGGCAACCTGGTGCCCGCGGGCACCACGTTGGTAACCCCTGGTTTAGACAAACCTTGGACTTAGATAATTGAAAAGGGATGAAGACCATTAAGCCAATATCATTAGAAGATTTGAATACATCCCATCAGATAAAAAAGAAATACTTAATTAGTACAAATTTCTGTAAACCTTGAATATAATTTTCTACTCAGCAACTGCAATGCCTCTGTGTTTGAGTGAGGAGTGTAAAGATTGTGGTAATTCCTGTCACTCTAATGCTGCTCTGTGCAGTTTGTGTAACTGTTGGTCTGATAGATGTTAAAAAGGAATTTGCATTGCAAAATGGCTTGTCCTGTGTTTACTTTAGTTGTCCAATCAAAAAAGGTAATGATTTCAATAACTCCATGTTTTCTGTGCATAATCAAGTGGAAATTTAGTGGTGATACCATAGAGAATTTAGAGAATGCACTGGATTTGTGGGTTTCATCTGGATTTTATGCTTTATCACATATAATTGTCATTTTTGAACAGCATTACAATAATAGTCTCTCTGTTGTTCATGTGAACATTGTAAGTCTATCTAAGAATATATACCAAAGATATCAGCTAGTTGTGGCCCTGCTCATAACGTAGGCCTACTGACGACACAACAGAAAGCACTCAGCGTACTGTTTAACTTCCATACTTAATTACTGCTCATTAGAAACCATCCTGGTAGCTTATTTTGCTGCTTCTCTGAAATATCCGCTCAAACCTTGACACACCATTATTCAGAGCCATGCACAAATTGTTTGAAGGGTTGAAACGGTTTTGATGAGAGCACTAGAGTACAGGGTGGCTTCGGAAAAGTGCGGGGCCCAATATAACACCTAGGCGAGGGACCCCTCTGAGTAGTGGTTTTATGACACCATTGTGTTTAGCCAACCATGTTATACAACCACAGTAGAGCGCAGGTATAAATCTTTAGCACGAGAACTGAGCACGTTTGCTAACATTCGATAAATAGAGGAAATTCATCGCTAGTTCTAAGGAGGGCGTTATTTGTTCAACAATGAGATTTATAAGCTGTTTCTACTGCAATCTCGAGCGCAAACGGTATCTGGAAAAAATGAATGATCTAACTAAACACCATGGTGCCGGTCCCCAGAGGCGCGGGGCCAAATGCAGCTGCATCAGCTTGAGGCCGGCCCTGCTAGAGCAGGCAGGACTTTCATACTCAATTTTTGATAACTTTGCATGGTTGAACACCAGAAACTTTCAAGTATTGTAGCATCAAACAACAACGCCATCATAACTGCGCCATAAAAATTTAAACGTCACAATTACATCACCGACCATCTTCAGCATGGTAACCGCAGCGCAGGGTTGTAAGTTGGGTTGGGTTTAGACTTGAGTTGGTCAAAATGTTTTAGGCCTCCACACAAAAGTTTTCACATTGAGGGACACTTTTGCCACCAGTTACTGTTGAAGCAATCGAGTTGATTAAACCTTCAATAAAAAAATGATTTAATTGTCAATTATTTAGTCATGTTACTTTGCTATGCCACCAATTCCCCACAGAAGCACATACCGTATTTAATCGATTAAATTGTTAGTCGCCCGTGATTGTAAGGTGCGCTTGAAGATAGCTTACCTCGAGATATTTTCGCATAGTAGCACGTTTCGCATTATTGGCAACCCTGCTAACATAGGCATGGCCAGAGGGGCCCAGGGGACCATGCCGCCCCCAAATTTTTAGCATTTCTAGTCATTTTGTCCTTTAAGAAGCGGTGTCCCAAACAAAACTACTGTGGCTTGCCTAAAGTCTAACATTTTGCCCCCCCAAAAAAATTCTAGGCTGGCTATGCCACTTCCTGATAGTGGTAATTGTTTACACCACTACAACTGCCTTCTGTTCATCATAATCCCTTCTGTGACATATGTGCACGTGATTCTGAAAAGAACATAAAGGCAAAAAGAGGGTTTGGTCGACAAAACGTAACCAAGGAAAGACAGGCCGTAATCTATACATTTCGATAAGGTATAGAAATAAATGTAAGCCACCCTTGACTACATGCCGCACTAAATGATGAAAAAAAACTTTAAGTCATGGCTTACAATCAAATAAATGCGGTGTCTTGACTCACTAGGTAAATTTGGCTTTTGGGCCTAACTCAGGCTTCAAAAATAAATTTCGGGCTCAGGCTTGTGATTTTGTGTTTGAGCTTCAAAATTAAACCCGTTTACAACTCTGCTGCAGCGTGAAGAAGAAATAGCAATGTATGCATTTACTAATTTAATTTGTTGAATAAGTAACGTTAGTTGGGAGACTGGATAATGTTCTTTTGAATAATAGCACTTGCAAGATTTCATAAATCTTGGTTATTTTGAAAAAAAGTAGATCCAACAATAGCTTACAAACTCTCACCCTCGAAGATAGCATTTCGGACGGGTCCCCAAAAATGTTATTTCAGACCCCTAGGGGTCTGGGAGCCCCAGTTGGGAACCACTAGACTAGTGGCTCCCAGTCTCATCTAAGACCTGCACCTAACACCTGCTACATTCTCATCGCAGATCTTTCGGGATAAAAGAGGAAAAAATTGTGTTGAGCAAAACTTGCGCAACTGATGATTAAGGTGGAAGAAAGATTCGCATCCTTTGTTCCACTATCTGGGCCCCCCTGCATGCATGATCAGTGGCATGGGTGGGCCCAAGAAAACTGAGCTGCAGAGAGGTTGCAGGGACCTTCTAGTAACTCCCATGTTCAGGAGCGTGCATTCATGTGGTTCCAACACATCGCCACCTTGCCATCACAGCCGGTGGAATTTTGGATCCTCATATGCTTGAGTCGCCAAGAGGCAAGCGCATGGTTTGAAGTACAGTGTCCTTCTCACAGGAACGCTGCTGACCAAGGCTGAGGGTCATGCCAACCCCAAGTAGTTGCTCAGATATGTCGCTGAGTACTCGGATGTGCCATGTCACATAGCAACTTTTGTTCAAGAACAAGGGCACTACGTGAAGGCGTTGCTATGGGCACATTTGTGTAGGAGAGGCCATGTGTAAGTGACCTGCTTGCTGAAGTACATGAAGATGCCCCATGGCGATGACTACACCTGAAAAGGAGAGGCTGTACGAGACACACTTTTCTCAAGATGAGCAGGCTCATCCACTCCCAAGTGTTAACATTGGGTTAGGGTCATAGGTATCGGAAAAGGGGAGGATTAGCCCCTGGATTTTTAAAATTTCAGCAAAAAGGTTGTTTTCTTAGTTTTCAAGGCGAAAAAACAAATTTCACCAGTTTTAGCCCCCTTATAAAAATTTTGGAAAATTTCCCTAGTGTCCCCCTCTTGGAAAAATTCTTCCGATGCCCGTAGTTATGTTTTAGGTTTGGGGTTTACCTTTTACGTTTAGTATGTTTCTACCAAGCCTACTGCATTCTCCTCATGTATTACTGTCACCTTACAAGAGATGGTCGAATAAGGTTTCAAATTTAAAGATCCATCGATGGTTCTATAGCCACTGCCAAAAATTATGGCAGACTTTTGGACGTTAGGTAAACATCTAAAGCAAAACAAAGTTCCACAAAGTAAAATGAGCAGCCGGGGTGATGTATCATATGACCCTTTAAATATTGCAAATGAATTCAATATTTTAGGGAATTTGGTTCTAGAATAGCTAAAAAAATTCGTGCTCCAAATGGTATACCTGAGCATACTCCAACCTTATGTTCATCATTCTATTTACATAAAAAATCAGAGGAGGAAGTACTATACTCAAAGAGAATCTCTCAGAAGGTAAAGCTATAAATGAAAATGATATACCAACAAACAAGTTGTCCAAGTTTGTTCTAGTGCCAGTTCTTACACGTATTTTCAATAAGTGCATTAAATGAAAGTTTTTATCTTGATTGTCTAAAAGTTGCCAAGGTTATACCTATCTACAAAGGTAGTGTCTATTCTACCGGCGATATTCTGGTGGCAACTGAACAGATCGGCTGGAACTATTGTGCTGGCAGTCGATGATTCAATCTCGTGGCATGACGCAATACAAAGAAAAAGGTCACTTTGTGAGAAAAACACTGTCCTGCTTGTGGTGTAATGGCTAGTTGTCACAGCTGCGATGCAAATGGTTTGCAGTTCGACTCTCACCTGCTGAGTTTTGTTTTTTTCTTTGCTTTTTTCTAGGCTCCACTTAGGTGTTACCTTTACGGGTTAGTGTTGTTAGGTTAGGATTAGGTTAGCGTTACCTTAGTGTTAAGTTATGGTGAGGTTTGTGTTAGCTTAGCATTAGGTTAGGGATAGGCTAGGTTAGCTTAGCGTTTAGTTACCTCAGCGTTAGGTTAGGGTTAGCTTAGGGATAGGTTAGGGTTAGGATCAGGGTTAGCTCTTAGGGCTATGGTTAAAGTTAAGGTTAGGTTGTAGGTTTATCTTTTATCTTTTAGTTATGTTTACTTCGTTTCTACCTAGCCTTTTGCTGCTGCTATCCTAGTGGCAAAAATAGACACTGCCATCGATCTACAAATCTGGAGAACAAACTATTTGCTCAAATTATTGACCAATATGATCTATTTTACTACAGTTCAATAAAATTTTTGAAAGAATTCTATATGACGGAGTGTACGTTTATCTACAGGAATAAGGTATTATCCAAATATGAATTTGGTTTCAGGCCTAAATCTGCAACTGCATGTATGCAGTTCAACGTATTTACTCCAATCTGTTGAGTAATGCTGATAATGGATTACAATTTTGCTCCATATTTCTTGATTTGTCAAAGGTATTTGACACTGTAAATCATAACATTCATACAGCAGAATTTGCCTAATTCGTCACCTCAAGCTCAGGGGCCAAGGGGATCAGAAAAAAGTGACAAATTAGGCAAAGTGACAAATTATGCAAACATGTGAAAACTCTATCATAGAAGCTCGTATACTTTATCATAGTAACTCGCATATAGTGCTCTCATTTGCAGTAAAATACAAGTTTATGACGTTGTATGCAGAATACAACAATTCATTCCTCTGTTCTATCTGGACTCCTCCATTTAATCAAGCACCTTTCAAATATTTAATAAACTTTTCTGCGTTCTCACAATGGCGAGTCGGGGCGCGCTTCAAACATCGTGTATAAATTTGATAAACAAACTACAAGGTGCAACAATTCTCAGATAAACAAAGATACCTAATTTGTTTGAATTCCCATACGTACTAGCTTAGTAGCTGCTTAAAGCTTAGACATCAAAAGCGAAAATGCAAAATGACAAATTACATGAAGTCACGAACCAGACGCTTCTCCGGGATAAAAAGAGGTGACGAATTAAGCAAATTGACGAACAGAAATGTACACAAAAGATAGGGATTTTGCCGGGACCGACGAAAAAGTGACGAATTGACGAATTAAACGATGACGAATTAGACGAGTTCTACTGTATTTGATAAATGTTATCATAATAAAATTTTATCACAAACTGACCGCTTTGAACGGCTGAATTATGATCAATTACTTTATAAATCGTTTTTAAGGAGCTGCTTCTTCCAATACCGAGACAGAAATTCTTACAGACGGAGGCGAGATCTGAGACATTCGAGACGGAGATCGAGACACGTCCCGAGACTACCTAGTGTAGGTAAAGTGAGCCCGGACTTTTCTCGCCGCACTTTTTTCAGTGGATGGGAGGTTCGCGCATAAAATTGAAAGACCTCAAACAGGCATAAAATGACCTGTTATGACAAAATAAACGCAAGGAAATGAAAGAACAAGTTATGAACAGAACATCCAAAGCAAAAAAACTTGCAAGTATGTTTCAGCAAGCTCATACGAACTGCTTAAAGCAAGCATGTTTTTGAAAATTAGTGATAATTCAACTATCAATTAAAATACTTTCCGAGGGGGTTATGATGATAAATTTTATATCAAAATCTTCGGAATTTATCGAACTATTGATCTGTAAAAAAATCGCGCGGGTTATTTTTGTTAAACGAAATGAGAAGAAAAATCGCTGAGGTACTCTAACACCAAAAATGCCTTTCGCTGCCAGATTCTCGTATTGCGCGACTATCGATTTCAATTCAATATTAAAATACTTTCCGAGGGGGTTATGATCAGTGATGTACGCGCATACAAAAAATATTGACGCCGTCAGCGTAACCGCAAACGTTCGAAAAACCATACGCCGTATGCGTTAACGTAACTTGTAAAAAAA
>JGI24021J15306_10001611_pt1 | contig 22590 bp, 17 predicted proteins | sample Ectturendosymbi1_FD_15306 | JGI IMG/M metagenome (IMG submission 15306) | reverse complement strand
CAGCAGTTCTCCACAATTTTCTCTGCTGGCTGTTATTTTTCGGACTACACTAAATAAAATCACATCTCGGTGATTCCAACAACACCTACAAAAAGCACGTTTGTGTAGTGGAATCAGCTTTCACCTTTTCATTTTCATCTATTCCACAGCTTTCGCAGTACCATAGGCCAAGCGCACGCAGCAAATCTTTGAGTCCTTGCAGTGTAAAAACGCCCGAATATTGAGTTTGCAAGTGCGTTCACGAAGGTAAGCCAAGGGCGACGAATCTCTCACGCGTCAATCCGATAACAGTGCAGTGTAAAGTGGGTACTTGTCACATGACCACTTCAACCAATGTAGTGTTTGACTAATGGCAAAATAGCCACAGCTTTTGCATCATGAGGCAAAATAGACACTACCAAATATGTTAGCTAATGTGAAAATGAGTGAGCGGTTTCGGATTTGGATTGGATATCGGAGTTCATAATTTTTAATTTTCAGATATGGATTGGATATGGAGTTCATGAAAAAGTTTCGGATTGGATCAGGATTGTAATATTTCCATATCTGTACACCACTGGCATGCATTAGCAGGGTTCGAAACGTATCAACTTGTACGCTTCTGTCCGTTTAGGCTCATTGCTGCGGTTGCTATTTTGATTTCAGTTGAACATAATTTGTTGAAGTGGTCATGGGACAAGTAGGATGTGCAAACAGGTTGTGGTCCAAGACTTATGGTTTGGGCTTAGTGTCAGGGCAAGGTCAAGGTTTAGGGTCAGACTTTAGGTTAGAATTAGGGTTTAGCCTACAGTTCATGTGATGCAAACAAGATGCGCTAACTGCTTTCTAGCCGTGAAACCATGACAACACTTGTCCATGCAGATTGGATCAGATGTTACAGATGCCACGGTCAACTAAGTACGACATGCGTTCCAAAGTTGTCATGTGACTACTTCAGCCAATCGTGTTCAGCTAAAGGCAAAATGGACATTACACAAAAATGTATGTTGTGCATCATAGCACACTCTTGGATGATTTTCGGATATGGATAGTATGATTTTAACCAAAACAGGTTTCGGATCGGATGTCATTTTTCAAAAATAGGACAGGATCGGATAGCAAAAATACAATATCCCATCATCTCTGCCACCTCTGGCCAATTGTTTTCACTTTTAAAAAATTTTACCTTCCTCGCATCCAACAAAAAACTCCGTTGGAAAAAGTCGACCTAGGCTAACCAGGGTTGCCAGTTTGGCTTTTTTGAGGCCAAATTTGTAATTTTTGGCCTTTTTTCAACTCCTTTGGCCTTTTTTGATTTTTGAAAAAAGGCCAAATGAAATTTGGATTTTTTTGGCCTTTTTTTGAGAATTATATTATTTATGTCGATTTGGCAGATTTTAAGATGATTTTGGCAGCTTTCTGGGCACTGGCACATTCTAGACACTATTTCTGGACACAGAATGAAAAATTTTCATTGGAAATTCTGCACGTGAATCTATAATTTTTTGTTTTGCTGTTTCATGCTTTTGGATGCTGATTTGCTGTGGATCTCTAAATTTGAAACCTTATTTGACCACCTCTTGTAACATGATAGTAAAGCATGATGAGAATGCATTAGGCTTGGTAAAAACATAGGTTTAACTCTAATGCTAACCCCTAAAGCAAAATTTTGGAAAGCTTTGAAAAAAGTAAAGAAAAATTGGTCCAATGATTCATATGAATTGAAACGTGCAACCAGTCACTATTACATGAATGTAAGTTGCCAAGGTGAAAGGCAAACCAGAAAACATTGGCATAGCAGACCTGAAACACATCCGCTACGCTACTAGGATGACGATGCTTGAGTGACAAACGACTGCTTTTTATTCAAACTGCGTCATGTGAGGCAGTGCAGTCAAATAAATTTTGAGATAAGAAGATCCATGGATGGTTCTATAGCTACTTCCTTAATACTAACATAATATGGCTCAATACATTTCAGAAGTGTGTATCAAACTAGTAGCCCATTGCATTAATTAGTACCTTAAGAAGTAGCACTCAGTTTCACAAAGAACTGGTGACCTTTGTTTCAGCCTGATTTTTCTGCAGTTGTACAAAAAACACATTTCTTGTAATTGTAAAATACAGATTTACTTTCACAAGAAACTACTTTGTTATTTTTACAGTACTGGAAAAATTATTATGGATTTTTTATTTTTACATAAAAAATCGTATTTTTCTTTCGCAAAGTCAATAAGAGTAACAAAACAACTTGAAAAACGTTATGACAATAACAAAGCAACTTTAGAAAAGTTTTCATCACATGCTAAAGTAATTCAGTATTTAGTTTGTCCTCCCTTTGAGGCTTTCAAAGCTTTGATCCTGCCAGCGCCAGGCATGTTTTCAACAAGGGTTTTACGAAATCTACTTATATTTTCGCTGTAAAACCACACCTTGATCAGCTGTTCTATCAGCTCTTTTTTGTAGTTAGTGGCTTATTAGTTGGTTCTGAATAAATCTTTGAGGATGCTCCATTAACTTTCTGTGGGGTTCATGTCTCGAGAGTTTCCAGGCTATTTTAATACCTTCATTTTGTTGTCCCTCAACCATTTCATTAAGATCTATCCAATATGGCGTGGAGCACCATCCTGCTGAAAAATGAAGTCGCTGCCAGGAAACCACTCCCTAACTTATCGTAGCACTAACAGGTATCTTTCTAGCATTTCTGCATATTTTATTTGGTTCAGTCATGTGCAATCTGCTGGTCCATGAACCAACGTTACCCTCAACCATGATCTTGGCAGGAAATTTGACTGTTTTTTCAAATATACTGGCAGAAATGCTTCATCAGAACTTTGGCGAACATGTCTGCACCCTATCATCAAGTACTGCAATGATTGATTCATCCAAAAAAATAACCCGAAACAAAAAAACAAACCCATGTTTAAGATTATTAGTATGATATGAAGCAAATCATCACTGGTTGTTCTTGAACAGCTCTTTAAGTATCCTCATTAACAAATTTTCGCTAAGAAAATTGACTGCAAATGTTTCCAGTAAGTTTAGACCTATTGTGTATTTGATAAAAATTCTTTAGAAAAACATAACCTAAATAAGGTTATTCTATAATCTCTTTTCATCTTTATCAGGTATTGTACTTTGGACCAATCCACTGATGTGCAATTTGCTGTAGGCTACAGCCCCTTGATATCCTGCTTCATTTTCTGTGTCAAACGAGGCTTTATTCTACGCATGTTTGACTTCAGACCTTGCTCCAGATGACAGTTATTGATGGTTCTCCTGTCCACCACAATACCCACATTTGCCAATCCCATAGAAAGATTTTTACATGAAGCTCTTCTGTTTTTGAATACCACTGCCTTGATTTTTCAGTCAAGCCTATCATGTTGTTTATCTCTTCCGTTCACATTTTCCCATCCTTGAACTGTCTATCTCCCTTCCCAATTCCAGATCAATCTTACACCACTAACAGTTTGAATTGATACATTTACTTCCTTGGCTATATCTTTCTGTTTGAGGTCACTATGCTTGAGTAAAACTGTGATTTGTCCTCTTTTTCTGGGGCTAAACTCTTTTATCTTTACCATCTTCCTAACTTCATTAAAAAAGTTGCAATTTTGTCTATGTCTATTCTTATCCCATTTAATAGTCAGGAAAACTTTCAAAAAAATTTAAAATCCTTGCTAAATAGGAAGATTCACAAACTAATGTAGACTAAAATGGTCCGCTAGGCAGACAAGACCACTTGGGTCCAGTTGAACTATTTTTAATCTAATATTCCCTTCTGCAGTTATTATGTCATAGGTAAGCAGTTTCGCACAACGTGAATCTAGTTTACATGGAATTGTAACTTCTTTTGTTTGACTCATGATCACATTCATTCAAGTAATGTCAATAACTGAAGAAATTAGTAAAAACCAGCAATTTCTATAAAATTCGTGGGAAAATAAAAAATCCATAATAATTTTTCCAGTACTGTATAATCACTCTAAACTTTACCTTAACTCTATCTTTCAACCATAAATTTATGCTATCACAGCTTATAACACTATTTAAACATAAAAAATGAATTCCTTACCGCCAAATATAGTAAAAAGGAGTTTTTTATCATTGTTCTATGTTCAGAAACAACGATGTTAAATAAAATCACAAAGTGTGACCAGTGCTCACAGCCCTAATCCCCTCGTGGGCAAACTTCAAACTGTCATAACTCAAAAACTGCTCAAGAGATATTTTAATTTTCTTTATTTTTCATATTTCTGAAAGCTGTAGCATAGGGGTGGGAACCTGCGCCCCATGGGCCAAATGCAGACTGCGTGAACATTTGATGAGAAGTTTCGTTACCTTGTTTAGAATACAAGATTGCGTAAAAAACAAGCTCCATGATAAGCAGTTACATGGACAGTAAGCCAGAAGCCTCTGTCCCTTCAAAATAATGTCATAGAAGCCTCTATCACTCGTAGAAAGATAAAGGTAAAATTTTAGGATAAAATTAATTGTTATATGCGTCCTGCCAGTGATAATCCACAAGTTATGCGGCCCATGATAGTAAATAGGTTCCCTACCCGTGCCCAGCAGATATATTTGAATCTCAGAGAACTGAGACCAGTGGTTGCAAGGCTAAGTTGATTATACATGGAATTACCCAGTTTCCTGACTAAAAAATTAGGATTATAGGTTGATTTGTTATGGAATAACCATCAAGTATGACATTAATGAACCTTTCAGTTTGTTTTTGTTTGATTAAAAAGCATTACTATTAGAGATAGACCGATATATCAGCTGGTATTTGGATTTTACCTATGTATCATCAGTATCGGCCAATACAGCCAATTTTATCAGCCTCAGTACGTGTTGACAAAACGCAGCTATATTCCTCACACCTGCAGACAACTTGCACAAGAAAGCACATGAAGCAAGTCAAGATAGTTATCTTGCAAAAAAGTTACTGTTGTTTTGGAAAAACTTTCATTTTGGGCAATGGTTGATTGAACGTAGTATTGTTCTAACTTTACCCTTGTTAACTTGATGCTCCGTTTTGTACTTCTTTTCATTGTTCACCACCTTTTAACTTTCAACCATTGTTTCTTCTTTCTTTGCTGTAAGCAGTTTTCTTTCATTCAGTATTCTGTTTTTATTCATGGCACTGTGATTATTCATTTCAGGCAGTGTTTACTATGCTGACAAATTATCAGATTAATTAAAATATTGAAATTGCTGCAATTTGAAAAATTTTAGGTCATAACTCCTGATTTTGAAGTTTTTGAAAAAAGGTAAGGCATAGAATACAACATTATATTTTGATAATAAAGCAGAAAACAAGATTTTAAAATTTTGGAAATATCGGCATCGACTATCAATCCACGAATGGCTGATATATCATATATCGGTATTGGCACCCAAAAAGACACATTGGTCGATCTCTAATTACTACATGCTCTCTTATACAGACTATCTGTAGAAGAATAATGTTTACTGAACTGTAACAAATGGTGTCTGTAGTAGTGACTGTGGACTGTTTGAAGTCATGGCATTCCTTATTAGAGGAAAATGAAGTCATGGATCATGATTGCTATGAAGCAAAGGTCAAGCCTGATGCTGCAGCACAATTTGAACTCCATCAGGATATAAATTCCAAGGTTTATCTTTGGTAAGTGTTGTAGGTGATGTTTTGGATTGTGTTGATGTCAAAAGTATGTTTATTGTTTATTAAATTGAAATACCTCTGGATAAATTTATTCCACCATTTCCCCATTAACTTTGCTCTTTCATGTACAACTTTGCAATTCACAAGTCATCATATGTAACTTCTGTATTATTACCACTGTAGGTTACTCAACGTGTTGAAAGTTAAATGTCATACAGTGACCTTAGTTATCACTAGAGATAGACCGATTTATCGGCCTGGCAAATATATTGGTATCGGCCTCAGTAGGTGTTGACAAAACACTGTTATATTCCTCACATATCCAGACAACTTACGCAAGAAAGCATAACAAACCGGGTCAAGACAGTTACCTTGCAGCAATGCTAGCAGGTGCGTTTTCATAAACAAGCAGACAAGATGAAACATGAAGAGTGCACTGGCCGTCGGAGCCAAAATGAAAGCATCATCATTAATCAGAATAATAAAAAATCATAGCAAAATATTGGAATTTCTTAAATTTGACAAATTTTAGCTAATATATCCTTATTTTTGAAGTTTTTGAAAAAAAGGTAAGGCATAGAATAAATCATTTTTGATAATGAAGCAGAAAACAAGATTTAAAATTTTGGAAATATTGGTTAAATCAGTATCGGCTATCGGTCCATGAATGGTCGATATATCGGTATCATCCCCAAAAAAGTCACATCAGTCAATCTCTAGTCATCACCATACCTACAACTGTGCACAATTTTATTTCCACTGTATTGTCACTGATTTCTGAGCTGTTGTTCCAAAAACAATGATATTGCAATGATGTCAACATTTCACTTCATGTCTGTGATTTCTAAATACAGTACATATGTTTGTTTGGGTGTAATGTTAATATAGTTCATTGTTAAATGTTTTAACCAACAGTTATTTGGTGCTGTCGTCAATGCTACTAGCTGTTTGTAAATTATTGCTTCCTTGTCCGTTCAGCCTGTATTTGTAAGAATGTTGATATTATTTGCTCTAATGTGCTTTTACTATTAAATTTCAGGTGTGGAAATGCTGTCAATTTGGCCATGGGATGCATTATTATACCCTTTAATGACACTCTGTATGAAGTATCTAATGCGGGAAAGACATTTTGTGCTGCAGCAGGTTGTGAATTCAAGAATCAGTTGAAGGAAGCTGAAGAGCTTCAAGGTAAGCAATACTAGGTTATCATTGCTGGTGATATGTTATTTTGCCATTAAATGTACACGCAATATTCTCTCACCTATGTCACTGTATTCTTACATTTAGTTTCTTTTGTGTGTAGGTTGATTTTAAAACATGTTGGGATTGAGTAAAATGGTTGTTTTGGATGTTACTAGCATGCCAACTCCTTCGTTACAAAGTCACACTATGAAAGCATTGTACTCATTTTGAATCATCATTGCTTTGCAGACATTTGTGTGTAATCTTCATTTCTTTTATTTTTATTGATAGTGACCTTAATTTTTATAATTGCTGCTAGTCTTGTTTGTTCAAATATACACATTTTGTAGGAATGAGAACTGGATCAGTTGGATGCACTAAGGGGTGTGCTCTGCAGTGTAAAAATGTTGTGTATGTCTCAGAGCCACATGTTGGTATCAAGTTTACATCTGATTTGGAAACAGCTCTTCACAGTGAGTTTTCTTGTTTAGCATCCCTTGGGTCAGATGTATGTCACCTTGTGATATAAATGCATCACCAAGAAGTATTCGAACTTTTTGTCACTGCTGTTTTATTGCAACTGTTACTCTCTATTAAGTTTTGCATTTTTCAAAATGTTTTCTTTCATGTAACTTTTCATGTAAAGTTTTGTAAGCAAATTTTACATGAAGGTGACTGAAAGACAAAATACACACAGTGCTGGTATTTCTGCATAGTGCCTGCATTTTGGCTTACATACATTGTAAATAATTTTAGTACATCAGTAGGTGACATTGTAAATAATGTTAGTACATCAGTAGGTGCCAATGCCGTAATTTGTGTTCTATTCCAATATAACCTTAGTATGCATACTTAGATATTTTGTGTCTGATTGTTTATTGCCCTGTGTACGGTTGTTTGCTGAAGCAGGACTCTTCAATAGATACTGTAAAATTGATGATCAAGTCCTTTCCAATTTGCTAACAAAATGAAAACTGACACCTCACAAACTGAATAGTTGCTTTGGTCCACCAGCATCATATCATTCAACCAACATAATTTGTAACTTTGTGAACCATGTAATAACAATCATTACAATTTTTTCCAAAATATCATTTAAAATTTGTTAGCAAGGATGTCTGAAGAATCTGCCTGCCATGCTGTGCTTTCATCACTATGTGAGGGTTCTGGCTGCCCAACATGCGCATATCAACATTCAAGTGATGAAGTACTGCAAGGGCAAAGCAGCAGAATCTGCTCACAAGGCAGTTTACAAGGAAATCTATTTCGCATCAACTATCCATCTTCAGTCCTGTAAATTGCAAGCAAAAACTTATAGGTGAAATGATGAAATACTACAGCAAGAATTCAGCAATCATGCCAGAGTTTTGCTGGGGTGAAGGATTGAGCAACAGCGCTTCACAATTCATGTGCAGCAATCAGCATGATATAGTTTTCCTTTTTGTTTGGGGTGTGATTGCCATTTACTGACATGGTGCAGAGACCTGAACCAACATAATCCACTTGCTCAAGAATTTAGTATGCGTGCTGATCAGACACCTGCAATGCGATCAGTTGCTTGTATTTTTTTGTTGACAGAAACAATACCAGAAAAAAATTCATGTTCTGCAGCCTGGCCATGTCACGTATTCTCACAGCGTTGCAGTCCATCTTTGGTTGCAAAAAACATTTTGACATCATCTGCAAACATGTGGCCATTAAATTTCGAATAGAACATTCAACTATGTGTCTGAAGTACAGTTCATCTGGGTATAATGCAGGTAGAGACTGAGTTAGGACCACAGTAATGGCAGGTTACAGTTGTTTTTTTTCGCTGCGACATTTTGGTCATTTGTCTCGCAGTTTTATCAAAATTCGCCATAACAGTGTTCATTAGTCTATATTTTCAGACATTCTGACGGAAATGACCAACTTTCTTTTGTCATTCCAAAAACGTTTCAGTCAATGACCAAAAAATAGGGCTGCAGTATCAGTTTAACTTAAATTAGATGATTGGTATATACACCTTGTTACCTCTGCCAATAAAAATGCTTCTTTGTTAATAATAAAAATTATGCACAGTTGAAGAATGCCAAAGGGTTAAAGCAAGGCCAGTCTCATTATCCCTCAACATTCTAATGAACCCTCATTAAAATTTGCTGTTGAACAGACTGAACGGTGTAGCTGAAGAATTAGCATTTTAGTAAAACAAACTGATGAACAAGAACTTGTGAAAAACTTCGCAAACTGAATTCATGCTTTTGCTCAAGTGCTAATCCTGTGCATTTCTTTGTTGCAACATTCAATTCGCTGTGAATTAAGTCACTTATATCCACGTTTTTACTACCACCTGTATCTTAAGATGCTGTTTGCCCGGTTTTGCAGTTTGCAAAACACATTGCCACGCCCTGGTTTCCACAGTCTGCAAATGATGTTTCTGGCCTGCAGGTCGTCAGCAGCATTCAGTGACTATAAAGTGTTTTTTCAAACGTCACTTACTTGTTCAGTCCCCTGCGTATTGCATAAAATGAACATGGATTTCTTATGGTGTTTGCATCGTGATGTGAACTCAATTTGGTTGTTCTGTGTGGATTGTGAAATCAAAGGCTAGGTGCAATTTTCTCTGAGGTATAGTGACAAATTTTCAGTCGTTTCGGAATTTCGTGTGAAAATCGGTGGCAAGTATGTGCTGTTGTTTCCTTTATAAGATTGCTACCGAGGAGCTTTGCAGATGAGCGCAGAAAGACATTGGCGAAGTGTTGCTATTACCAAGCTGTACAGAACTGACGTTGCAGAATTGTCAAGACATGCCGCTCACACAGCAGTTCGTAAGTTGATTTGTGAACTACTTGACTTAGCTAAACTGTTGCTTGAAATAACTAGAGAGTATTGGCGTCGCTGACGTGCAAACCGTTTCCGGAACCAATTTTAACGCGCAAAGAAACGAGAAGTGTAGAGAACGATATAAAGTGTAGCTTTCATTCGATTGGCGAATAGTGCGAAGAAAGGTGTACACCAAGCGATTACGGGTGTGGTTAAGGATAGAATTTGCGTTTTTATTTCAATCACATTAATCGAAATTAACACTTACTAATTACGCAGTTCAAAAATGGTTCCAAGCTTGACAAGCGGTTGTATATTCATTTTGACTCATAGCTGAAGCAGAAGTTCAGATAATATTTAGCATCCGAGCGCTAAGGCGGCTGACTAATAAACTCGATGGTTGTGCTACTTGTTAACGAGAGGTTTTATATTAGACAAACGCCAAATGCGCCCATCCTAAATTTGTGACGTTATGCTCACTTGTTCACTGGTCAACTTTGTTTCTTCCTGTGATTATTCATTAAAAGTTGTAATTTTCCAACTTTGCTAATCTATTTGTCTGCTCAGTATCTTACGGAGGTGCAGAGTAGATGCAAATACTGATATTTAGTTACGTCACGTATCATTTCGTCTTCACTCGCACATATGGTTCTATTCTCAACGCATGGCTTGTGACGATGACGCATAGTTGCATGTTGCTTGGTAGATATTTTTCATAGTTGTTCACGGTGCTGTGCATTTACTCCGAGGGTACATTTGACCTATCAAAAACGAATAGATTGATTGAAAAAATGGTCGCTATTTTTTAATCAGCAAACCTGTCAGTACGTTAACTCGTGTTTATTAGATGTTGTGTGACAGGTACCATCAGATGTTGTCTGCAAAACCTCTCTGCCGAATTCGATGCTGTTGTAGTTGTTGTTGAAGAGCATGATATGGTATGATTACCTTGTTTCAGCATACTAAATTTCGATTCACGCCTGTTCTCATGCTTTTGAGACTTAACCAGAGCCTCATACCCGCGCGACTACTTAAGCTTTTAATAGAACAACTAAGCATGTTTTGACAGAAAACTTATGCTAAATATAGTCGTTTCCTAGCGTTGAGTTGATGGGAAGCTCTTGTGATATTGGCGTTTGTGCTTTAAGCATTTGTGACGTATCTTTCATGTTTTTCTTTCAATTTTACAAATGTATCTTTGTGTATATAGTGACAAAGTTCATTTATCAATATCGGATATTGGTTTGGAAAATATCGCGCCTCATGTACCAGGACAGGGGTGGGCAATTAGCGACAAGCCGTGCGGCTTTCTCAAAATGGTCCCAGAACCAAATTAACTGCTCCTGTGCTAGGATCCAAATCCTTTTCTAAGTGTGACGTTATCCGTTTACAGCTTTTTTATGTCATAACTTCATGTGTTGTTGTTTACATGTATCGTAGTTGTCAAAACGATGTGACCGGATTGTCAATATACTTTGTACTTCTGCGTTAAGGAGTTGACACGCATTTCACAAAAGCTACTGTATCTCCCAAACTTCTTCCGAGAGTTAATTGCAGATGATTGTCCTGTATCGAATGATCGAAACTGTAAAACACTCGAAAGTTCCGATTCTTGGTACTTCTGTCTTATTTCACTGTTTTAATGAACGTATTAAGCGTTTTACGATTAAAATGCTTGAAAACGCGTTAAATGCTTGATGAGCGGGTTATTGCGCAGAACTATAGTACCTCACATAAAATTTTCTAAACTGGTTCTGACACATTGGCATGTAGAAACGACAGAACGAATTTTGTCGTGGGTGATCCGACCCGGGCGCACTATCTACATCAGTGGTTGATTAATGGTGTAATGTCGTCGGTAGTAATTCAACCCTAGATTGCCCTTCTTGCACAATTTAAAATAAACTTAAATGTGACAACGCACCTACACTCGGCTGTGATTTTGTCGCAGGTATTTTTGTACTGTGTCAGTAACACTAGCTCAAAAAGGTGCGTGGTTCTCTCTGAAGCAAATCTGCAGCAAAAAATCTCAATTTGCGTAAACGAAATTGGTACCAATTTTCAAGTAATGCCGGTAGCTTATAAACCAAAACACATTCCAAAACCGTTCTCGTCATTTCCTTCGTATGACTATTTAGGCTTTAAGACTCTGGGCGACAACCTCTTCCGTGAGTAATATCTATTTGGAATTGTGAGGCAATTTTAAATTTTACGGCGCACACGACCATCCCGAACTTCCACACTGCAAACAGACGTCCATTAATTTGTCACGTGATGCGTTTGGCATCAGGCCGTCAGTGAAAGGCGAATCGACGCGTGTACGTAAAACGGCACAACAAGATTGAAATAATGAAATAAAAGTAAGCTTGCCTTGTTGCTAACGGACAAGGTCAGGCACTCAGCAAAATTTTGAAGAGGATGCTCTTTACAATTAAAAATGCAGTAAAATAGTGGGGTTCCTTTGTATCTCAGACCCCTTGAAAAAAAATAAGAGGTCCGGATACCTCCGACTCCTCTTCTTCTTCCGACCAAATCAGTATCTGTTGTACCGTATGCATAGCGGTAAATATTTAAGTTAACTATTTTGCGTAAAAGTATACTGTTCACGGTTATACTCTGCGCTGTATATACTTGATGCTGAGACAAAAATCTAGCAAAGTTGATAATCTCTTCGTTGATTGCATATTTAGTGTAAAAACATACCTCTTCTGTTGCATCTCTACCATTGGATAAACTCGGCAACATTGCGTAGGCGCCGATGATCAGCGTGTCACGCAACGGGCACGGCTTTATCCTCTTCACACTGCCGTCATGCATTTGAGTTAGCTCAGCGCTATTTGTTAGATAGAGGGAGAGCGACGCTTAGTTAATTGACCTTTCTTGTTTCGCGACCTACTCAATTCAAGCCAGATATTTTTGTTGTTGCAGGAATTGTATTCTCGTCTCTTTTCAACATATTTTCCCCGGTCGGTTCGTGAAAGCTGCCAGGAGATACCTTGTTTTGGTGCACGTAGTTTAGGATTGTGGGGTGATCTTGTTTATCCTGAACGAGAGATTCGAATTACAGATTTGATTTCAACTCAACCTGAAACCGAAGGTGATGCACTTGGGAATCAAAATACGGATAATAATGTATCAAGAAAATCATTCAAAAAAATGACAGCAAGCTCATTTTGCTGACAATTATACAGCATGTTTGGAGCTTGGTTGGGCTTTCTACGCATTAACAACAGCTTTTTGTGCCCAAGGTATTTTGTAAATAAGCTGCCACTGGGGGGGTTGCGGTGCGCAACTTCCCAAGTAGTGGATATTGATTAACCACCTTATTTTTTTCACGTAAAAACCCGCGAAAAAGCACCCGAATGCGTTACTATCTGAATGGTGTGAATAATAAAAAATGTTTCACAGTTCTTTGTATGAAGCTTGCAAGTTTCTCAAAATGTTTTCTTTGTGAGTTCTTTCTATTTATCCAGTCTTAAACAGGAGTTAAATTTTTTTGGCACTAATGGACTTGTCAAAACAATTTCACAGGGCAACCAGTTTTTTGTCACACCTTCAATCTTGCTATTTTAAATTTTGGATAGGTTAATTTTTCGCTCNTGTTTCTTGTTTGAAGCCGCAGTTCGTGTCTTTTCGTACTATTGTTTTAGTGTCAACATTTCGCTAGTAAATTTTTCTTACTGCCTTTGCAGGACTGAAGAGGTGTTTAAATGCACGAAACTAGTTTCCCTGTGAAATAAATTGCAGATGGATTCACTTTCGTAACTCCTGTGGTTTACATTTGAAAGACAGACACGTGCAAGACCGAATCATCGCAAAAGTATGAAAGCAGAACCAAGCAGGCAGATTCCTCAGAAGCTTGTCACGAAGCTAAAGCTTGTTTTATTACTGTCAAAATAAGTGCGTAATTGTAAAGTAGAGTTGAGGCAACAGATATTTTTTGTCTGCCACATGTACACGTTGTGCATAAAATGCTTTGTAACACACACAGTGGGATGTTTTACCAATACCCTGGCTGATTTTAGGAGCTATTGCGTAAAAAAACTTCATTTATGTACAAATAGAATTCATCATTTTTTTTCATACCCGCTATTCCTCTGGGGAGGGTCGCGAGGGCAGCAGCCCGACGAGAACTCGAAATACCTCACGGTCAGTAGCCATCTCTGATAGCACTGCTAGCTGCACACCAAGACGGGACCAAGCGGATTGATGTGCTAAATGAGGCTGTGGCCTGTGCTTCGTGCTATTAGAAAGCAAACCCACAAAGTGCCACGATGTATGTCCGGAAGAAACCTACTTAATGTTGGGTTCTGTAACAACGATGAGAATGTAATATNTCATGAGGAGTTACATGCGTTCATAGCTTTTCCCCTTGTCTGTTGATAAATCATAACGGCTCGTTGGTGCTTCTGAGCACTATATGTTCCAGCACCTTCAGCGCAATGTCATAAAACGTTTCCTCCCAATTGCGTAACAATATCCGGCCTTACTTTTAAGACGCACCATATGTTGCCATTCCATTTTCATTTCCTTGCAGCAGGAAATAATATTCGAAGGCTTGCTAGGTTAAATGAAGCTCAAGTTCACTGCCTTGTATTATGAACGTTGCCACGTGCTTCGGTACCGCCATGTTCTTGTGTAAATACGCCCATACCTCTCAGGCTGTGGGAGATGCCCGAGATCTGCTCAAGATTAGCAAGAAGTTAAACACACTTGAAAACTTGGACATTGTAATACAAAAGATATTAACAGTCTTGATCACAGCGTCGTGTGATTCAAAGTATATGTATTCTTGAGTTTCAAAACGGACTGTTGATCTCATCTTGCAAGACTTTTAAGAAGAATTTAACAATAATTATAGTTTGGTCCAAAGACGATTGAGCGGAGCATTTATTGTCTTTGTTTAAACATAAACGATGCAGATGACTTGTCCGAGTCATCAAGCGATTCGACCGATGCTGGTGTTGTTCCCGGAGCGATAGGCAACCACTCGTTCACGAAAATGTCCGGAGACCACGATCAGAAAAGGAAGTCACAGCTTCGTGTGATCAACCGTCGGGAAATGATTAGGACGCAAGAAAGAATGTAAGTTTTGGAAACCGTAGCTCAGACCCATGTCATGTTGTGTCGATCTGTTCGCTGAAATCCAACCCAGCAACTTGATGTGGCCATGAATATTATGAATGGCTTCCTGGACGATGGCATCGCGTTGTAAATGTGACACCCTCGGTGGGTGAATGATTCAAGGGAGTAAGAATGGAATTGCAAGAACTGCAAACACTGCTCTTCATGATTTTTACGCCAATTCAACTTCCTTGGATCGCTTCGCATGTAAATTGCAGTGCTCCCCGTTTTTACGTGGAGCTGTGCGCAGACGCCAGACACACCGCAAGAAAATTCGCTGAAACTATATTTTCCAATATAGGCGTAGCGCATACGCGACAAGATCGAGATTGTGCTTTAAACGAATTGAAAATGAAGATTTTCAGGGTGTTTTGTGTTTTTTTCCGCAGATATACTCGGCTGCTGAGACTTGCGCGCACGACTGACTTATCAAGCATTGCTGCTACCAATGCGTTGTACGTGTGCGGTCAGGACCACGACGGATCTCCTGTGGTTGTTCTTGTCGCCAAGTACATGAATATCCCTAACCTCGATTTAGACAAGGTATGCGATCTCACTTCCCAAAAGGTATATAATAATAATAATAAATTTTAAACGTAACATGTTGTCAATCACAGTTTGGTAGGATCACGCCTTTACAATTCTTCATAATTAGGCTAGTACGATGCAGCAGCACAAGGAAGTAAAATGATTGAAATGTTGGTTAACTTAAACGCGGTGCAGTTACAGGCCGTTCAGATTTTCAAAGTTGTTGGGCCAAACAGTGCTGGCATGTTTTCGCAGCGGTTTACGTTTCCGTGCTCTACCTTACTTGACAGGGCCAGAGTTTTCTGGAAAAAATCGATTTGAAATTCTATTTTATTTTCGTCTCTTTCAAATTAACTTCATTTTTGTGAACCCTGTTTTAAGTTGGACACGGAAAAGGGTGTGAAGCCGCATTCCATTGCTATGGACGGAGGCGAAAGATATTTTGTTTTGCTAACCCATTATTTTAAAAGTATCAATCTCGCTCCCCTCTTTATGTGCAGGCCCTGCTTTATTTCATTCATTTGTTGGATTCTGTTGTGAAGAAACGATATTCAATTGTTTACTTTCACACAATGTCTCAACCTAACAACCGCATTCCATCCGACTTTTTACGAAAGGCATACAACACAGTAGATCAGCGCTACAAAAGTAACTTGAAATATATCTACATTGTGCATCCAACGTTTTGGAGCAAGGTTGGTTCCGATTGTTTTTCGATTTAGTTTCGAGTCCCTTCGCTTGCGTAACGGAAAAAGGTCATTGTAAAATAATGGGTTTTGTTACAGCGCCACGTCATACGGACTCAATTCGAAATTGTTTGTACATTTACAGTGTTTAGTTCGTGATTCGACCCCCTCTAAATGGTTTTAAAAATACCTTCGAAAAGTAGTTGGTTAATATTCTCTGCAATTTAGTCTTTTCTCTACGTCGTCGCACAGACTTTACAGTGCCACCCATTCGTCAGGCAACCGCGCTTTTTCTTTCATGGCGTGCATCGCTCACTGACGGCAATGCCTTCTCAGTAAATAATGCACGTGTTTCGTTAAGTTGATTCACGCGTTTAGAGACAAAGTGTCGCAGAATGCTTTCCCCGTTTAGATCGCCTCATGGCTGAATGGTATTTGCTAAATTTTTAACGTTTTGTTCTTTTCAAAGCCAATAAGCACATTACACAATGACGCTTTTTGACTGTAGACCAGTGATTCTCAACCTTTTTTGACCCATGAACCAGCTTTTAAAAAAAAGTGTCCGATTGACCACTTTGCTCTGCTGACGCCTCATGAGTAACAAGTCAAAACTGTATTCCGCATAGGCCAGTGAACTCAAGGGCGTGGTCCATTTTAGTCCTCAATAAAAGTCCTGTGGACCACTAGAAGTTCCAGGTGGTCCACCTGGATCTCGTTGAGAATCACTGCTCCAGACTCTGTCTTTCCAGATACTAAAGTTGATACGATCCGGGCGGTGCTCAAACCCGCGATGCATTTTCTGCGCATGAGGGGTGGGCGTGGGTCGTTGCTGATGATAATTAAATGTAACTCAGTCGCTTTTATTGGCTATTTTGGAAAGCTTTTAAACAAAAGTAGTTAATTTCCATTTTCACCGTTAGCGTGGTGATGCAAAATAGCGTTTTCGCAGCAAATGGAAATGATAGAAACGAACTATTCCAAAAACAGGTGTAGTTCTTGGTCTCTGAAACTCCTTTGTTCTCTGTACAGTGAACAGGGTCAGTTTAAAGCGTTTTCGAAGTATAAGTTGTAACCAGTTCGGATAATCTTCTGGCGACCAAAGTATTGTAACTATTTGCAAAGTAACGGGTTCCATGCCGTTTAACCAAACCAGATTTTGCTGCTGCAGTTTTCAGGTCCTAACACCGACGCAAAATTTCGCTCCGACGCAAACTCTTAGACTCTGATCGTGATTTACTACGTTAACGGAAGAGACCGGTAATTTTGGAAGTAGTGATCGGCTTGCTTTCTTCGCGCAACGTGCAGTTTTGTGTGACGTCATATTGTATTCGAAGAATGCAAGGAGCTGATGGTTTGTCCATGTAACACTTTTTCTTCTGTCCCACCCCACGAGATTCCCACGAAACTAGTAAAACAAAATACATTATATTATGTCCATGTCTAATATCTGACTTCTACAGAACCGCAGCTAACACACTCAAATCTTCTAATCAGGAGTCCAATACAACCGGGGATGACCCTTTTTTTAGTTGTCACTTAAAAAAGGGCCCACCAACCTTATTTTCTTGGACCTCGCATCACCACACTGCGGCACTGAGACTATGTGAACTCTGTCGTGAGGAGCAAATAATGTTGGTAGTCAGCTTCAGAAAATTCTATATGACGTAAAATTACAAACGATGAGACAGGAGACAAATTTCAAGCCCTCTGTTCCATCCCATGGACAAGCCCTGGTATTAATCAAGATAACTTGCGTTTCTGCAGCTTTTCACCTATGTATTTGCAACTTTAAATGCAAGCGATCTCAAGAAGCAAATCATGTTCGTTGGAAACATCCCTCAGATATATCAGTTCATTTCATCCGACCAAATCGATATCCCTCGTTTTGTCATCAACTACGATTTGCAGGTAAGTTACGTGTAGTGTATTGTCTGACGGGGCAATCCATTTATAATCAAAGACACCTTGTAATCACTAGTCATGGATTTTGCTAATTTTCACATATGTGATAGACACCGAAAAATTATGATGATAGCAAAAAAAATTTGAAATATCTTTACCGGTGGCCGAGATACAGCATTTTGAATTTTTGGCCACTAGGTGGATTTTCAGAGGCGAGCGCAACCATTTTTTCATTTCTCACGTTCAAATTTTGGCAATACCTCTTTACCTTGAAGGATTTTTACAATGAAAACAACTATTTTACAATTTTTTGACCCAAGGAATTCATTTTTGAAGTTTTAATATTGATAAGATGAGGATTTCATCACAAAATTTGGGGTTGAAAATTTTCTTTAAATTTTTTTATACCTCATCTTTGAGACGATATTTCAGCGCGTTGGCAAAAAGTTGCCAAAAATTTTTTTTTGCAATTTAGTAAAGCAAATATGGTGCTATAATTGACCAATTTTGATTGCCAAAAATTGAACGTGAGAAATGAAAAAATGGTTGTGCTCGCCTCTGAAAATCCACCTAGTGGCCAAAAATTCAAAATGTTGTATCTCGGCCACCGGTAAAGATATTTCAAAAATTTTTTTGCCATCATCATAATTTTTCAGAGTCTATCACATATGTGAGAATTAGCAAAATTCATGACTAGTGGTTACAAAATTTTAAAAAATCTGTTGATTGTAAATGGATTGACACTGACGTTATTTTCGATAGCAAGCCTTGTACTAAAACTTGAACGCTTTGATTGACCAAGTTTAATGCTCAAACATCGAACTTTTTATAGCTTGTTGTCGCATATTGAGCGTTGTGGTTAAGCTTCACAAATGCGATCACCTTTCGCTTGCAAGCCGTAAATTCCGAATAAAATCGACTATCAGAGTGTTTTCTGTCCTTTCGAATTTTGTCATAGCAACCACCGCTCAACCACGACTTGAGTTTTGGGCGAAACGTTGACCTAAGTCGATGGTTTGCGTTCAGTGAGAAGCGCACGACAAAAACAGCCGGAAGCACTAACCAGTTCTTTCGATTAGGCGTCGGGCAATATTATTTACCGACATTTGTACACACGCAGGCGAACCGTGGTTTTTACAACACTGTGAAACGTTCCAACTCACTGCCACCGCGAAGAACGTCCGATCTAAGCGCCATGTCCACCGCTAGCAACATGTAGCGTTTTTACAAACATGCCTTCGTTTTCGTCGCACGCAATAAGTTTGAATTGCCTGTTACAGTACGTCTTTGAACTCTGGCAAATGCGTGTTACTCTTCGTTTTAATATGAGCAGCTGAGATGTTATACTTCATCCTAGTATGCAGTATTTATCAACACTTTATTCCCACTCATGAAGATTTGGTTGGAAACTTAAATGCCACAGCGTCGCCACCAAACCGATATTTTCGCTCCGTACTACAAAATACATCTGCTCTCTTTTTCGCCCTCTGTCTCTTGTCTAAGAATTTGGTAGACCAGCACCAAGTTTAATTGCCTCGATTCCGTGAAATGCCTTTTTGTGGATGGCTACAGTTGTATCATGAACGCTGGCTAGTTGCTGGACCCGCTGAGTGTTGCAGTTAACTTATGAAATGTCTGTCAAAGCTGAGGTCTGCACTGTGCAACATTTACGTTGCAGGGCAGAGTGTTCCTTACGCTGCAATGGCCTCATGTTTTTTTACTGATGTATGTTTTTCTTTTCTTGCCCTCAGTCTTGTACTATGTAGTTACGCTTTTGTTAAATCACGATTACTTCTTATTCATGTTTTGCTTCTGTTCACACCCTATTGTTTAACCACATCTTTTAATGTTTGTAACTACTGATTGAATAATTCAAAAATGCGTATGTGTTGATGTCGCCAAGCAAATTTTTGACACGCTCTATCAGTTTGCTGGTCGCGCGTGTGGACACTCCTAGTACATTGCGTCGAAGTGACCGATTTTCTACGCTTCGCTTCGTTTTCCAATTAGCAACACCCTCTGTATCGCTCTTCGAATATAGAGCTCCAAACACTGCAAAGGTGTCGTTGCCGACGCTCATGACTGCTGCCTCTCATCAACACTACTTTGCGGTTTTGCGTTAATGAGTGACGCGTATTCGTCTTTTCGGTAACTTTCGCGTAACTTCGTCCACGATTCCTTGGCCGGGATAGTCTTGTTTCTTTTCTCAAGCTTTTGGTTTGAAACCCTGTTTTGTGTAATTACGATTCGTCTCATGTCAAGCAATGAAGATTACGCTGCAGTTTCATTTTTGTGCTTGATTTGGTAAAACCCCTAGTGGTTGCTGCGGTGCCTTGGTAACGTCAGGTGCAAACCAGAATCTGCGATGTCGTAAAATGCAGACATTTGGACCCTTCACCCTTCTCGGCCCGAACAGCGCAAGGTTAATTTCCTGATGCCAAAATTTGCATACGTTGAAAAAATGCAAGAAGGATTTGATTGGTTGGTTATTTCTTACCGTCGACATATTCTCCAGTGCGCCGTTTGTTATTTCTGCCAACGTCACTGTGTGCTGCGTGTTTTGTCAACCATTGTACATTAAGAACTTGATCCTGCGTTTGAGTGAAAGTGTCTTGTAAGCTTCGACAGGACAGTTGCTAGGTGATCATTTGCGCATTTTTAGGCAAAACATTCGTGCAATACAAGCGGAGCGGCCAAGCGATAGAATTTGTTTTCAAAATTTCTCAAAATCCTAAGTTTTGCGAATATAGGCCACTTTCGGAAGGTTTGGTTTTCTAAAAACTTGATTGTCAGGTCCAATGAATAAACCTTATTTCGCAGCGTAATCACTTCTTTCCTGCAAATTGTTACTCGTGTTGGAAGAACCAAACACGGCTGCGTGAAGTTTGGCCTATATGCTTCTGTGCTGCGACCGGTAGCGCGTAACCAGGGCCGCTAGGACGGAGCAAAAACTTCTCCCAGAATCGCTTCAACCAATTCCTGGTGTTTAGGTGAATGGATTTAAGAACTGTTTTAGTGTCAAATCGCTTCCGTCCCGGAAATGTGTTGTGAAGTCAACATCACTCCCGATTAAAACTCACGTCTATAGAATTAAGTGCCGGTTCGCACATTTTTACTTGCGTCTCCCCCAACATCTAAAAATCCTAAATTTTAAAATTCCAAGTACCGTTTTGCTCCGTTTTAGCAGTTGATGTGGCACAGTGGTTCCCAAACTGGGGGTAAATTACCCCCTGGGAATAATATGCGATTCTTCCGGGGGTAACACGGAACCAAAACCACAATGTTGTTCTGTATTATGAGCGATCACTGCGAAATATTGAGGGTAATAAGACATAATCGCTACCTTGATTTGAGTAACGGCTCGAACAAGTTTTTCGTATTGCGTGGAAAATGACAACTTAAAAACCGCATAAATAACCCCTATGTCCGCTGAATGGTTGTGCTTGTTTGGTCCAAAAAAAAGAAGGCGTAATTGGTTACTACAACAAGGAGTTTACATACAGCTATCAGATCGGCAACCAGATGATAGTTTCGAGGGCGGCAAAACGGTCCCGCATGAAAATGTATATATCCGAAAAATAAACCTACAAGAAACACTAGAAGTCACGGAAATTAGCTACGATAATTTCTTAAATGCACGAAAGAGCTGTAGCCTAAATTCCAAGAAAAGATCGCATTGCCATTTGTTCTTGAGAATTATGCAGGAAAGACTTAAATTTCTGTTGAAGATCTAAGGCAATCGTAGAACCATAGTCGGCGCCACAAAAATAGATTTTTTAGAGGGGCATTACACATAAGTGGGGCATACTTTCACGCTTTTCAGACAAACGGCCAAATAGGTCACACCTATGTGGGGCCCCAAAAACTAAGATGGCCTAGGACCCCGGCCCCCGCGCTCCCAAAATCCGTCTCTGGCAGAAAGGCTAAGAAAACGCTAAAATGGAGCTTAGCTTCTTACTCAGAAAATGAAAATAAAAAGTTAGAATGGGCAAAAAGCATAAATATTTGCATGTAGAAAACTGGACAAATACTGTTTTCAGATGAAAGACATTTTTTGTTCAAGGGAAGCACGGCAGATTTGTCAGGATCAGCAAGTGTGAGCAGTTCAGTCCTGCCTATTTGAATGATGTAGTAAAACACCCCCAAAATAAGATGTTCTGGGGAAGTTTTAGTTTTTTTCTGGAGTATCGGTTCACTTATGCCAATTGGGGGTATGATGAATTCATAGCAATAGATTGATGCAGTTGAAAGAAAAATCATTCCAGATATGTGAAGGGCACTTCTTCATAGTGGAGGAAAATTCCAACTTGCACGGTGTCTTTCATCTTTAGAAGTGGAGACGATTTTCAGGAAACACAAATTAAATGTGCTAAATTGGCCTGGAAGCTCGCCAGATCGGAACCCCATTGAGAATTTGTGATCAATAACAAAATCTCAGTTACAAAAATTTATTGCATCACCATGACCAAGCCATTATTTTCGTGCGGTATCGGGACAATAAATCCAAGAAACCTGTCAAAAATTGGTAGAATCCATGCCAAAACGAGTAGCAGTAACCAATCTCTTGTCTTTTATATTGCTGTATTATGTTTATAAAATTGAAGTATTAAATTTACTTAGTTAGTGAGAATTGCTACACATTACCTATAGATGGATGTGAAAGTCTTTTCATTGAAGTGAAGTCAAATAATGTTAGTGGCAAAAAATGTGTTGTTGGAGTGATCTATAGACACCCTTCTC
>JGI24021J15306_10001609_pt1 | contig 22596 bp, 8 predicted proteins | sample Ectturendosymbi1_FD_15306 | JGI IMG/M metagenome (IMG submission 15306) | reverse complement strand
CCACCTTTGGCCGGCCCTGGGCCCCAACCCATTGACCCATTCTTTTGGCTCAAAGTTTTGTTGAAAACTAGGTGATAATCCGCGTCTTTAGAGCCTTTGATTGACTTGCTAGCATATCTGTGGCCAAAATTATGGGCCAAAAACCCAGTTTGGGGCCTAATTCCTAACTTTTCAGAAAAGGCATAATTTGCCCTTTCTGGCCAAACTTTGGCCGGCCATAACTCGGAAGCAGATAGAGCTAGAGAGCTGTTCAAACTCTGCAATGACTAGTGGCGTCGTGTCGTTTAGATTAAAAAATTTTTTTTTTAATTTGGAGGGGGTTTTGGGCCAATGGGCTCACGATGGGGTCTGTTTTTTGGTTAATTATATGACGTCATCATCCGATCCCACGCGCCAATATTGTGGCTCGCAGTATTTTTGCATTCTAGGCTAAAATACGCGTTTTTAGAGCCCTTGACCAAGTTTCTAGCGTTTCTGGTTCAAACGTTATGCCAAAAATATTCCAAATATGTCAGGAATTCCCAAGGGCCTTCAAGGTATTTCCCTAATTAATATTCTACCATTTTTTCCATAACTCATCAACCAGAAATGCTAAAAAGTCCATCAAACCCTCTAAAACCTCGTACTATAGCCCAGAATGCATTTAAATCTCGCGCGGTTTCGCGTCGCTGATTCTGCTCGATTCACGCATTCCCACAGGTCGTTGACGTCACGGATTGTTTAGAGAAACCTGTCAAAACATGTCAAAACAACCTGTGGTTTTGTAAACCTAGCCAGAAAGGCCGAAATAGCACGTCGAAAAGTTTTTTTTTCAGCCTAAACTACAAGTCTTTCCCCATTCAGAGCGGATTTGAACAGCTCTCTAGCTCGATCCCCTGGCGAGTGATGGCCATTTAGAAAAGGGATGTTTTCCAACCCAAATTGGGGTTTGTGGGTGCAGAAACTTTCACCAATTTTGGGATTTTTGGCCATAATTTCAGCTATAGATATGCTAGAAAGTCATTCAAGGGCTCTAAAGACGCGGATTTTGGCCTAGTTTCCGAAAAAATCTTGAGCCATAATAATGGCCCAATGGGTTGGGGACCAGGGCCAGGTAAAGGTAGCCAAAAACATCCCCACTTGTGGCGTCCCCCCCCGAAAACCCCCCAACGAAGCCGAAAAATTTTGTATTCGATTTCGACTACAAGACTTGCTGAATCCGTAGAGGGTTTGAACAGCTCTCTAGCTCAATCGTCTGGCGAGTTCTAGGATTGCAAAGCTCTGCAAGAAACGTGGTTTTCGCGGGACTTAAAGGGTTGCGTTTGTGAACTAATTCGTAATTTTGTTAATTTAATCTAAGAAACCTTAGAAAAGATTTCAGATATATTGTATTGCTATATTAGGGCGGTAGTACTACACAGAGATATTGGTATTGAGGTATTGCAACATCTTCCACACATAAAAGAATAAGAAGTGAGCCAATATTTTGAGCCTGGGTACTTTTCGTCGTTTGTCGAGCGGAGTAAGCATAAATATTTCGCGTTGGTGATCAAGAAAGAATAACGCGATAAAAAAAGCGTTTATTTAATTGCAAAATAACTATGGACAACAAGAAGTATCAACGATCTGATTAAATATAAGCTAAACATTGCCAACTTGTTGCAATATCCAAATAATAAAAACTACTAAAAACATGGTGGCATTGCTTGAATGTTTATTAGTCAATCCAAAAATGTACAAAAAAATCCGAACACCACCGGTAGGGAATGAGGCAATACGTTAGCAGGGACTTTTGGCAGTCCATCCATCTGGCCACAGGATGATTTACCAACAGGACACTTCAGCTAAAGCCAGTCCCGTCGCTACGGGGTCTTTGGTGGAATTAGTCCCCTAAACAAAGCTCAAAGTCTCCAAAATTGAAATATGAAACAATATAAATAAATGGAGTTTTTGACAAATTTTACTATATCAAGCCCCCCTGTACAAACGTAAAGCCCCTGTTGAAGACTTTCTGGCAACGGTTCTGGCTAAAACCTATTGGTGATTAGTCAATCATGCGAAAAGACGATGGAAACGAATCGAACCCTGACATAAGGTCATGCCATCAAATCGCCTTGTCATCGTATTGTTGTGTCACTGGTTTGGTTTACGACAAAACATCTCCATCCTGATTACCGCAATTATGAAACGGGTCGACATGTTATGAGAAAAAGCAGGAATAACTTGAAAGAAGCAAATATCTATTCTAAGCCAAAACAGAAACAACAAAAAAAGCTTTTTTTGAAATGTAGACTGCTGTGCAATTTGATGTTTATTTGTACGAAGTTAGAATGGGGTAATCTGCTGTTTACACTAGTTGATTTATTTTAGCTATTGCTCATTGCATCGTAATGTTGTAACAACGAATGTATCTTTCACCTCAGTAAGAAAATCCAGAAAGCAATGTCACCACGATCGTTTCGGTTTTATCACTCAAATGTAACTCAAAGGCAGAAGGAAATCTTTAAAAGCAATGACGCTCTATTCAGAGATATTTATTCTGGATACATTGTTCTCACATCGCAAATCTCAGTTATAGATTGTTGGGGTCATCTTTTCTGCCACATCAATTTGCAAATTGAGATGTGTGTCACAAACATGCGTTAGATGGCGCCATACAACTGCATGGGCCAGGGCTGCCACTCGCTGGGATTTTTCCCAAGATTTTGGGATTTTAGTCCCGAGTTTGAGATCTTGGGAAATACCTTTGTAATCGCATGATATCTTGGTATTTTTTGATATTATGCAATGAATAAGTATAAATTTCACTTGTTCCTATTGCTGCCAACAAGAAAGCATCAGCAAGTTCCTCTAAAATCTGTTAAGCTACTTTCAATATTAAACGCACCATGACCATAACTTGCATAACACACTCTCCGTTATGTCCGTACTCTTTCAGCTTTTGTCTAGGTACAGTTTGCCGGGTTTTCAGTCTTTACCGTCTTCAGTTGTTAATGAGATCTCTTTGAGTGACGATGTGCGTAACTGTTACGTTATCAGTTTCAGTGTTCGGGGCTTTACTGTTTTTATGAAGAGTAAATTTAGCATTTAAAAAAATGTAAGTACAGATATTTTTCAAATGTAAGCCACAGGAGTAACGCAAGTGAATCCATCTGCAATTTATGTCACAGGGAAATTAGTTTCGTGTATTTAAACACATCTTCAGTCCTTATTCAAATAGAATCTATATTTTTTAACTTTATTTTTTAATATCTTGGGATTTTTTGCCAACCTTGGGATTTTTCGTAAATGAACCTTGGGATTTCGTTCAATTCTCAGTGGCAGCCCTGGTATGGGCTTATCGACACCTTGACAAAACATGCAGATGTAATATTATAGCACACGTTATACCAGCTTCAATCTTGGCAGTAATATTTTTTGGTTTATATATGACCGGTAGAATAGAATCAGATTAGCGAATCGTACGTGAGAGCATGGTTTGTGAATTAATGCTCTCATCGAGACTAGCGTTTTATTTAAATGCATAATATGAAGCAAAGTTAAAGTCGCACGAGCAGTTCTACCGGATGTTCAAGAGAAATTCTTTGAGCACTTTAACGCAACATTTTTCTACAAACCATCCCAGAAGATGTGCTTTATGAGTTTGTTTAGGACCTTAATGCCCAGTCCTTCAAGACTTGAACTTGCAATCGATAGATTGGGGGAGTGGTTCGGCATTAACCACCTCTCTTTGTTCAGAAACTTTAAAATTTTGTTCACCTATCAATTTCTATGATGCAGGCAAGGCCGGCGCTAGGTGGTTGGGGTCCCCACAAGCCTGGATTTTGGGGCCTCCGAAACAAAATGTATTGTATTTAACACATATTTAGATAAACAAAACGTCGATATATTTAACAAATGTTTGTAAAAACATGTTTCTACAGCATCAACACGACATAAAAAGCAGAGAGACTTTAACATTTATATATAGCAAATATTTGAAGCTAAGAAATTGATTTTTTCCAAGTTTTCAAAGAGACAAATGTTTTTCTCAACTCAATCATATCTTATGTTTTTGCAGTTTCACTTTCAATAGATATCATTGCCAGATTGTTAGTCTTTGATCAGTCATTGTTGATCAGTGAAACGTTTTGATTAACTTAAACTTGATGAAGCTCCGTTCAACAGTATTGCATACAGCAGTGATCGGAAAAACTTTTGTTATGATGGCCCCGAGCCCCCTTTTAGGTTGTAATTAAAAGCCCGTGCTTATTTTTGAAGGCCCAATTTCAAATTTATGTTGTATTCAGTTATCTGTCATAAACGCTATAATAACAACAACAATGCCTTGTTGACGTCAAACATTCACTGTTTATAGTTGTTGCAGTAGCCTATGTTTTATCCCGCGCAACCGGTGCAGGTCTTTAACTCTTACATACCACACGACCCACAAAAATTAGTGTCGCGCGGCCCAATAAAATGTGCAGAACGGCCCACGATCGGACCGAGGCCCGCAGTTTGCCAACCACTCGCATACAGTGTTATTGGTTAAATAACTGGTTTTCTCATTGGTGCAAAGCAGGAGTGGGGAACCTGCGGCCCAAGTGAACATTTAATATGGCCCGCATCAGAATTTTCGTTACCCGAGATAAAATGCAACATTGCACCAAAACGAAACTCCGTGGTAAGCTGATATTTACCGCGCTCGTAGACAGTAAGTCAAGAAAAGTATGTCTCTCTCCTACTCGTAGTTTTTCTCCCTCTTTTCCTTAGGATGACAAGAGTTAAATTTTAAGGTAAATTTTTTCTTTTTGCGGCCCATCTTCCACAATACAAATGGCCCGTACTAGTGAATAGGTTCCCTAGCCTTGGTGTAAAGTGTTGAGTTTTCATTAGACAACCCTGATGGATGATACACCCGATGTTACAGGCGCGCGTTACGAAGACCATTTTACATGATTGTATACCTTGGAAACCGGCTAATCTATTCTTGTACAGTAAGATGATGCAACGTAGGTTTACAGTAGTGGCGTAACTGACGGGGGTGCAAGGGTACGAACCTCGCCCGTTGTCAAGCTAAATGCAAAACCGGACCCCCATTTAGCTTATATTTCAGCATTATTATTCTTTTGGTTTTCAGCAGATTAATTTTTTGCGTGTTTCAGACGTTTTTTGGACTGTTTTCCGGTTATTTCGGGTTTTAGTATAGAAATCTACATCTGGATACACTTTCAGATCTAATTTTTTTCTGAGTGTTGGCAAGTGGGCCCCTTACGGTGGCCAATGGATCTCCTTCAGCTACGTTTCCCACCCTGGCTGAAACCTCTATTTACGCCGCTGGTCTACACCTTAGTTTTCCTGAATAATTTTCTTACTAGACTATATTAAAAGTGCATACAATAAACGTGGATTCAGCAACGTTACCTACACACTACACAGCCTACAGCCTACCGAGGCAAATGCTGACAACGAAATTATCCACAATGTATTCGCAATGGTTGGTTTGGATAACAGGAACCCATGGGTGGTGGCAAGATCTATTTCTTTGATGTATTAGTTAAATATTAAATATAGTCTAGTAAGAAAATATAAATGTTGAAAGGGGAAATGTGTGAAATCGGTTGCCGGTGATTTCAGTTCAGGTGTTCTATATGGCGTAACAAAAATCCTCAGTCAGAATTGGAGGCCCCCTTCTTTGCTGGGGTCTTCCAGACCGGGGGTTACGGGCGCCCTTCCTCCGGCTCTGGACGCAAGTGTTAAAGAATTGTGCTTTTACTTTAGTCATGCTCATCTGCCATTTGCGTCAAAGTTTCGGACGAGATAACTTTGAACAATGTTGATAGAAGCTGGAGTCGTAAATTGCTTTTCGTTTTGTTTTGTTTCTGTAATGATTTAGGTGACGGCAACTAGTTGCAGGTCGAAGCCTAAGATGCTTGCCGGGGCAGTTGGGGTTAGCGCTCTACTCGGTTGCCGTGAATCGAACACTCAAGCTTTCAACTGAGTGGCGTCTACTCAACTACTGAGTTATCGCTGTCCCTATCAAATATTATTGACACTAAATAAATATTTTCCAAAACACTTCAAATAAAATTATATTTTACTTGCTAGAGCTCAAAGTGCAAATGTACTGGCTACAATTGCTAAAGTTCCATTAAAAACATTTCTTATTCGATAAACTGTAAATAACAGTTTTTAACGATAATGTGGTTATAAGACTACAGCCACCCAGACAACTGCCACCTAGGAAAATAGCTACACAGGACAAGTGCCACCTAGAACATATTGAATTCTTTATGTTTATTGCCAATTGAAGTTCACAAGGTGTTGCTTTTATGTCAAAAATTTTGAAATCATAAATGCATATATAGTCTAACGATAGATGTGTCGCCATCTGACCAGTGCCGTCGCCACCGTGGGGCCTTGGTGGGCTTAGTCCCCCCAAACAAAGTTCAAATCCCCCCAAATTAAAATACGAAACACTACAAACCAGAGGAGTTTTGTAAATTTTTGGAATGTCAAGTCCCCTGCACAAACGTAAAGCCCCCTATTGAAGACTTTCTGGCGATGGTTACGCATCTGACCACTTTCAAGAACCATCACTTCAGTTTTAATACTTTTGGATGGAGTATGTGGTATCGATGTCATTTCATAAACACTCTTAAGTCAGTGCAAACAGTAACTTTTTATGAGTTTTTTTCTATTTTTTCGCAACACAATTCTCTAATGCCCATTTTTGCATTGTTTTCTCTCCACGCACTCAGCACACCCGTTTACTTTAGTACATTTCAAGTTCTGTGCCATGCCTCACCATAACTATTGATTTGCGAGTTACATGGCAGGTAGCAATGTTGCAACTCACTTTTGCCGCCCTTTGTTGAATAAGAAGTAGTGCTGTAGCACAGTGGTTCCCAACAACCGTGCCGCGAGAATATCTCTACGTGCCACGACGCGATAGGGTAGGCCTAAACTGAATTTGATGGCTCGTATACAGTGTATGTGATGTGTAAAAGGCATTATTATTGATAAATACAGTGATTTTTATGACAGGGGTGTCGCTCAATTTTCAACAACCTTAAAATTGCGCCACTGTATAGAAATACACGGGAACCACTGCTGTAGCAGCCTACCAGGTAACTTCAACGTAACATTTTTATTTTAACGCGACGCTTGACAATCGCTTATTGTACTGCCTGGGTGTCAATGGTGGGTTTAGGGTTGGGGGGGGCCCGAGGCAAGACTACAAAGGGGAGCCCCTTTGATGACGTCATGATACTCAACCAACCGTGATGAGAGCTTTTGATCAAACCTAGGATACGGCCACCCAAGGATTCGTTCCTGAGACTATGGCATGACTGACATAGCAGAAGGAGAAAACGCAAAAGGGTGTTCATGATACGAAATTTGGAAAACACTGAAAGTTGGGAAGACAAGGCTGGCAAAACATAAAAGTTAGGCGATAGCAAGATGGCATCGCCCCTACTTTATTTTCGCGCCCCATTTCTCTGCATTCACCATCAATACACTACAAAGTTTCCCCCTTTGAAAGTTTCACACTTCCCCCATTGGAAAATGCTTGTTAGTTGGTATCCTGAATTGGTTCAGTCATGTCTTTATGGGAATCCATGAAACCATAAACAAAAACCATGAAGATTTGAAACACTAAATTGGTTTAAAATTTCATCCTTTCAACTACAAGAACATAGCATACAACACCATCCAACCTGCGGCTTGTTTTGGAAAGCTTTGAGGCTGAATGAGTAAAGGCTTCCCTCATCCTGCGTTGGCACTAGTTGTTTGAAAAATGTGCAAATGTAGGAAATAAATCGTCATATACATTATCGCAAACATTTCTACTGCAGCAAGTAGCCTACACAATTGATTAAATCTGTACTGAAAAAAATGGTTCAAGTTATATTCGCTAAGACCTGGCAAAAAAACTTTAACATCACCTACCAAGTCTACCTCAAACCAACAATTTGCTAGTCAAGCTTCAAATAATCTGCAACTTCAATCATGGGCTAAATTCAAATCAAACCATCTGAAACACCTGAAATATTTTTAGAGAAAATGAGTATTCATAATACGCAAAAATGCCATTTCTGTTGCGTGATAAGAAGCACAAATGTAGCCTTGCTTATTATTCTTTCTTCCTTTTTCTTTCTTTTGCTGCTCCACTTGGATACTTTCTGTTGAAATGTGATATTTTCATAAAATTATCAATAAACCAAATAGGTCTACTTCAATCTCTAAAAATCATCATTTGGCATAAAAAATTATCATGGTATAAAAATTTATCATTTGGTATAAATACTTGCTCTTATTTGATAGGTCTTTTCAAAGTCTTTTTCACTTGCTCTTATTTGATAGGTCTTTTCAAGTTGTCTTTTCAGAACTTTTTGGAAGAAGTTTTAACCCACAATTTTTTTAGTTGTAGAAGTTGGTTTGAAGATTTTCTTCATTTGAACATTGGAGATGGTGGTGGGGCCCCTTTGAAAGTAGAGTACTTACAGATTACAGTTGTTGTTGGAGTCCCTTTGAAAGCAAGGTATTTGCACATTAAAGTTGAAGTTAGGCGCCTCTTTGAAAGCAAGGGATTTCACATTAAAGTTGCTGCTGGGGGCCGCTGTGAAAGCAAGGTGCTTACACATTACAATAGCTGTTGGGGGCCCCTTTGAAAACACAGTACTTACACACTACAGTTTCTTAGTTTTTTTAGGGCCCCTTTGAAAGCAGATTACCTTCAAACTGCAGTTGCTGTTGGGGGTCCCTTTGAAAGCAAAGTACCTACATATTACAGTTTATTTTGGGGGCCCTTTCGAAGGAGAGTACTTACTTATGATCTGCTTTGTAGTACATTATATGAATACATAATAAGTTTTTCACCAAAAATAAGGAAAATTTACGCGCGTAACACCTCAATGGGGGGGCCAAAAAGGGGGGCCCGAGGCAAGTGCCTCGCTCGCCTCCCCTCAAACACACCCAGTGGGTGTGTTACTCGCAAAATGAATTTCTAGTTTTATTATAGCTATGGCTTCAATTTAATGCTTATTGCTCAGTCCACGATGTTCAAGTGGTGTTTTTCCATCCCAGGACAATGAGGTCAATTTTGCAAGTCATGCAGTTTCTGAGGTACACGCTCGCTCAGAATCATGAGTTGCTTTTTTTGCTGGCACGAGAACGTGTAACGGTGCGCAATGAAAACGTCCAAGTTGTCACCATGACAATTAATTAGGAAAAGCGTCACAAAGGACAGTCACAATTGAAAACTCTCTCAGGATGGACAGGACTCCGCGAGCCTACGGTTAAGAAAGCACTAACCTGCCACATAACTGGGAAAAGCAAACATTCGTATTGCCATTGCTGCTGCCAGAAAGTAATTCGAAAATAAAACCCTAAGAGAAAGCAATGCACAGAACGTAAACTGCATGGAAATAAAGGGGTAAAAACAACATCAGCTGGTCATCGACACGTGTGGAGCTGCTAAGTGCCAGGAGCGAATATGATGCAATAATGTGCATGCGAGAATTGTGCTGTAAAAATTCAAAGGAAGCAAAAAATGCACGGTTCCACTATCTTACGAATGTTTACAAAGACGCAATGACATCTATATCACATGCTCCATCCAAAAGTGTTAAATTTTAAGTGAAGCTTCTTTAAAACGTTCAGAGGACAAGAAACTATCGTTATGTAGATGTGTAATTTCAAAATTTTTGACATGAAAGTAGAACGTTCAATATTATGGATGCTTTGAATAAGCACAAGTCCAGATAGTTCATTATGTCCTGGGTAGCAAGTGTCTTGGTGGCAGTTATCCTAGGTGGCAGCTGTCCTAGGTGGCAGCTGTCCGGGTGGCAGTTGTTCTGATACCCGATAATGCATTGCCAATGTTGTTTAAATTTTATGTTCCACTGATCCGCGAAAGTTTTTCTTTCAAAGCAATTTTGCCATTGTCCAATTAGTTACACGGCGTTTTGCAAAAGCGCCATAATGACGTCAATAAGGAGGTTATAAGGAAAGCTGTGTATAATTTACACAATCTTCCTCGAGCACACCTCAAAACCTATGCACTCTGACTATACTCATTGATATTCAAGTATTGATGTCCAAGTATAAAAATTAGTTCCCGCAAACTTGACGCAATCGAATCAATCAGCAAGTGTTTTCAATAGGAAAATGCTTATTACTAGATTGACAAACTTGAAATAAGCGCAATATTGAACAGAATTAAATAACAAGAAAAAGCTTTTGTCTTGTAGGCAATTCCTTGATAGTTGTTGTGAAATTTATGCTTTTAAGAAATGACTCTCTTGGCTGTTCTTTCTCACCCTTTCAAGATATCACACTAATACAGTGACTTTAGCAGAAGTAGTGACGACATTGTTTGCGAAAGTTTTAAGCAAAATTTCAGAAGCTTCATTAAATTCCATAGTGTTTGTCTCAATGCATGTAATTTAAACTTTGGCAAAAAACATCTGAAAATAAACAGTTATAGGCCCATTGAAAAAGTATATCGAATGGTTGTAATAACTTTTCAATTTCAAGCTTACTTCCTTCATGTGAGTTGGATAACAATATTTTTGTTTATATCTTTCAACGTTACATCCAGAACCAAGTCAGGGCAGCGTTTTGCTGCACAGTAATAACATAATAACCCGACCTCCGAGCAGTCGGCACTGGTAACAAATAAACTAAAAAGCTTGTTACAGAAGTAGCGTTGGAAGAAAACCGTCTGCGATCCGGGAACAAGTGCTTGACACGATCACAAAATCACGCGTTTCCTCCTAATTGTGGCATCGATTCGCAGTTGACAACGTAGTTCAGGACTTCCAAACCAGTTATTTCATGGCCTTGTTGACTTCGACAGGTCAAACAGAAACGTGTACTCTGTTAATTGCCACATCAATCTTATGAATTAAGAGCGTTAACTTGCGTTTTATCTGACTTTTTCCCAGTATCCCGTGCGGTGTGTGCCACCATACGTTTTTGTGTGGTTAGAATAAAAAAACTGGCCTCCAGATTCTTGCAAATCCAAAACTTTTGTTACAAGGTAACGAAAAACCTCTTTCCTAATTTGACCATTTTTTTCAGTAAACAGTAATTTATACATTCTGTTTAAGAGCTTCAAAATTTTGAAAATGTTTTCAAGGATTTTTAAGCAACTTGTTTGCACAGTGAAAATAACGGCGGATGCAAATAGCGCAACGGCCACAATGCAAACGTTTCGGTAATCATTGTCACCAACACCAATGCGGTGAAAAATGCATGAAGATGTGAATTTTTCTCAGTATCTCGGCATATATGGATTGTTTAATATATGCATTCATGTTTGCAAAATGCGCTGTGCAGCATATTACATTTTAAATCTCAGTTTGGAAAATAATAATACAGTCGTAACAGCAACGGCACTTAGGTTTAATGTGGCACAGTTGACATCCTTTAAATTTGAATTGATTTGATCATTTTTGTATGCGTGGGTTGTCAACAATCAAAATATACTCTTTTACAGAAGGCAGACAATTTGACGCTTAAGGGTACAAAACTTTTTCCAGCAAATTATTGATTGCCATTATATTATAATTTACAAAAGATACGCAGAAAACAAACAGGCATGTACGTTAGCAATCGCATTTGAGACCCTGTGTGCAATCACAAACCTCACACCATGCATTACACCGTGTAACTGAATTGAAAGAAATTAAAGAATTGAAAAAGTGATTGAGTTTAAAACTTCCGGTAGAAAATTGTTTGTGGAAATTTTTTCAAACTTTTGTTTCTCAGTATAGACTCAGCAAAACGTTACAACAATGGGCTGATTTTCTGGAGCTTTGAAGCTAATCTAAGATACCAGGTGTTAAATCTGCGTTACGTTCAAATGGCGCACGATGAGACTGCGAGCCACAAAACTTTTGGTAAATTTAAACTGAAAATTTTCGACACTTTACGCCATCAGTTGCTGTGCATTATCAGATGTTTTACATTTCAAATTTGTCTTTGATTTATATCACAATAAACACCGTCATTAATTACTTTGAAAAATGATTGAACATTTAAACCAAATTACGAGCAAAAAATTTAACAGAGTAATGAATCGAACGTTTTGGATAAAAGTTTCGTGAAAAACGTGACTGGCTTTGGTATCAAAAATCCTTTGACAATGATTTTTCAGCATGATGATTTGCTGTGAAACTTCACTTTGAAAATTTTTTTATAGAAAACGAAACGTTTAAAAGCAAATCACGAAGGTTGCAAAGATAGAGAGATGCAGGGTTGTTCAGCAATGTGTTCTTGCAACCAAACTGTTCATGTATGTATTTTATTTCATGAATTTGAATCTGTTTAATACAAAGTCACAACGTTCCCTTTTTCAGAAGCATTGAAAAAGTTTAAAACACTGGAAAAGTCTGAAATGATTTAGAAACAGTAGTGAATATTGACACGTTCAGTGGTTCCTTGTCCCTTTGTTTCTGCCAAAAATGGCTACGTAGGCGTTTACACACATTTTCAATTTTGTTAATGGTCAAAATAAACAAATAATCTCAATACGAGACAAGGCACTTTGATGCTTTACAGTAAACTGCCCACGCTGGTCATTTTTAGAAAATCACCCACAGAACTGACTTAAATATCAGCTTCTAAGTCAACTAAAGAACGGAAGTCATCGGAAGAGCAGATCACAGCCCATCATGATTTGCAGGCAGCTTTGTTGATAAACGTCGACCGTAAATGCATGCTTATGACGTACACGCCTCCACAAGCCCAGTTCCTGAAGCAGTTATCTTTATTTCGCGTACGTCATTCTCACGAGTCACTGACGTTACATATTGGACTTCGTGTTTCCATCCGTGCAAAGAGCCGCCTCCACTCATGTGCGTTTCGAGTGCTAATTTGATCGCAGCAGCAATCAATAATGTCGTGCAGCTCGCAGCGTGTTGATGTGAAATACAGTGTGCTGTTTAAAACTTGGAGTGCAAGATTTTGAAAACAGCAACCCCTCAATTATCTTGAGAAGAAGTTGTTCAACTACGGTGAAAGCATATAGCAATGCAAAAGCATCGAGTTTTCAAAGATGAAATGAGCTTTAGCTGTTTTACATACCAGGTTTTCAAACCAACGTTGTACGATTAAAGGCGTCTGTAAATTAGTGCTACCCAACACCAGAAACAGTAAAGGAAGGTTAGAATCAAGCCATTTGGAATTCAACCCAATGGCACTACCTAGACCAGGGTTTCTCAAACGGGGCCTTCGGCCCCCTTTGGGGGCCACGAGCAGAGGCTTTCACTAGGTAGCTTTGCCGTGATATTGCATAACCCAAGTGTCACGATATGTTAAGTATTCGCCAGTTAAACTTAGCAGGGGGCCACGGCTCATGAAATTTTAAGAACCACAGTATATGGCAATGTAACGGTACTTTTGCAATGTTCATCAGAAAAGTCTCAATTGACTTTCTGTAAGAGAGGTGCAGTTAAATGCGAATAAAACATAATATGAACGCAGCTTGAAAGTTTATTTTCGCGTTCAGTTAGCGCAGGGTACGAAAGAAACGTGACAATGTTACGATTGGTGAATAAAGATATAGATAAAAGCTAATTGGAGATTATAATCTGCTTTAAATGACACAAAGAGGCCCACGTCGCATCATCACATGGAGAATAACGTGCAACACCAAATGATTCGGATTGTTCAAACTGTAGGTTGAAAACGCCACTATAATTTATTATTTATCGATCATATTGCATGTGACATGCAATGTAGAATCATTATTAAACCATTCAAGTAATATAAAATGCTCTTTGCAATGTTTGAGTTGTGGCACCATGGGGTCTTACTCATCCCAAATTCCAGTCTGTGAGGTTTAAAAATCAGCATATGAAGCAATCCAATATGTGGAGTAGAAAATCTGATACTTGTGCAAAAACACTTTTAGTTCCTCCAACCAGTTTTACCTCTGGCCGGTAACGATTTTTAAATCTGCAATGATACGTTTAAAAAATGTTGGAGCAGCACATTGTCACGAATACTTTTAAGCAATAAATCCAATTATAGTTAAAGAGTGGCATTCTGCGGCTCTGATGAGATATCTCGTGCTTCCAGCAAACACGTTTATATCACTTGCTTTTTCTCCTTTCCACAAAGCCATGTTTGGCATTGCTTATATAGGCCTATGCTATTAACTGACGTGAGATATACGTGAAAATACATACATTTGCATGAGCATGCAAAACCGCAGGGTCAAAAACTGACGAACTCTAAATGTAATCGGCAAACAGTAACTTTTAAACTGCTACATCTGACAAAAAACTTTTCGTCGCTAGTAACGTTCTTATCAGAGTTTTATATTTGGAAACTTCACACGCATGCTGCTCTAGGTATGCTTGTAGACTCTGGAGTGACCGTCGGGAGGCGTTAGTTTGGAAATTCTTGTGCAGTGTTTAAAAAATCTTCTGAATACTTGTGTAACGTTTTCTGAGTTTATAGCTCTCCGTTACTCGAGAAACTAATATTATCGAAGGCTCAAAGCTCAAAAGTGGTGCTGGAAACCCGCTTCTGACTGACAAATCTTGGATCAAGTTTTAACATCAATTTGGCTTGCCACTAAGTTTAAATGCCGTTTGCCTTTAAATAATCTTATTGCGACCTTTCGTTGATAGGTATTCTTGTGGAACACCTAAACTTTGACAAGATGCTGTGATTGATGCAGAGGAATTTGAACAACAATTTGCGGGTTTTGATACCCGTTTATTTCGAACACAAATTAGTAGGCCTACATCGTATTTGTCTGCGTTCTCAAGTGATAAAAACATTTCTTGCAAACCAAGTGCTATTATATCGTGTTTCCATTTTTTAATAATCTGTTTCAAAGCAAAAAAATTGGAACAAAATCCACAAAAACGAAATGACAGCAGTTTCATGTGGCACAACTGTAAAAGACACGAGGAAAAGTAAGAAAAACCCATCTAGAGGAATATGTCTTTTTCAGCGGAGACCTGAGCAGCAGGGGCGTAACAAAGTTAGATGGCGCCGGGGCAAGAAGCAAGTTTGGCGCTCCATGTTCGAACTGGGGGTCGTTAGGAAGCAAATGTACTGTATTGAAGAAAGTACTTGTGACATTTTTGGGACTTTTCCGCGCCCCCACATTGATTCGGCGCCCGGGGAATTGTGCACCACTTGTCCCCCCCTCGTTACGTCCCTGCTGAGCAATGAAGGCTTATGACCAGGCCCGTAACCATCTTGGGACACAAGGGGGAGCGAAGAGTTTCTGAGAGGGTTCGAAATTTTTTAAACTATGTCAACACATTTTTCCAGGGGGGGCAAAATATATTGTAGGGGAAGATTCGCTTCCCCTGGTTACGGGCCTGCTTATGGCAACATGCAACAATTAAACAATTTAGCAGATAAATATTCAAGTAATCAAACATAGGTAAACACAAATATGGGCAACATATAATTGTCTTTCAAAATCCCGGGATAAGACTTTAGCTGCTGGTTTATTACATCACCTTTTCACTTTCTGTCTTATGCTAGAAGAGAACAATTAACTAGCAATCATAAAAGAAGAGGGCGTTTTTGCTTATATTTTGGGGTTAGAAAACTAATACGCCCTTCATATGAAAATAGAAAATACTGTGTTCAAATTTAGTCATTGCAGTTCAACGCTTTTATAGCATGTTTTATCACAGAGTCACCGGGACACGCACTCTTGCATCCGAGCAGTTTCTATGGCAGCTCGTCGCATATAGGTGGAATTTCCGTAACCCACTTTTGCTAACCATACCTTGTCCAAATCAACTCTCGTGACTGTAAATTTCAGCTCAGGGTATGCACACAGTTGCCTTGGAGAAGCTCGCAGTGAGCGACTGAAGTAATTTCCTGTAAAGCATGGTCTCCTCGGACTTCGGTGAAGCAGGGTGGAAACATCGCTAACTCTTCCCAAAACTCAAAGATTGAATGCGTTCGAGAATACTCCAGGCAAAGCGTCTTGACAACCACACGCGTAAGTTGGAGCTGCACTGGCTGCGGGCAGGTTCAAACTGCGATTTTCATTCAGAAATCGTTTACGACCAAAGCCAAGCGAAATTTCACATTACGACCAAAGCCAAGCGAAATTTCACATTACGACCAAAGCCAAGCGAAATTTCGCAACTTGTTGATAAATGTAGTTGTAGGTGGCGTCCGCCCGAAATCGTTTACTGATGAAAAGATGGACCACGAGCCGGTCACGTTTAATTACATCGGCACAAATTTAACCGGATCGCACAAGCGTTGTTAATAGGATAAGTTTGGTTTCGTTTATTTTGGAGAAATCTCAGCGTCAATCTCATTTTTTTGCCTCATCTCTTCGCTGTTTTTGATCGAACAAAAATAGAGCGCTGGAATTGATTTCTGGTTCATCACTGTTTTCGGTGCCGGAACAAAGGTGGGCAGCGAATCAGAGACGCAGTTTGAGGTGAAACGTTCAGGCAATTAAAACTTCCGTAACTGTAAGATCTGTCACAACAGACAGGCGTTGTGACTTGCAAAGAGCAAATAAAATGTTACATCCGGGACAAGATGGTGCGAATATTCATACCAAGATATAAAAGAAATGTATCATAACTAGTTTCTAAGTTGCCGAGTACTTCTTTCAGGTGTAGCTGCAGCTGACTGAGTTTTACCACAGTTTTATGAACAAGAATATACCATGAGAGAGTCTTTTTCATCTGCTGCGAGACTCAATGATTACGATGTCTTCACGAAGCTGTTACGTCGTGAATCAAGAATCACAGCCAGTTACGAATTTATTCAGTTCTCGATTCTGGTTGCACGATTGCGCAGCAAAGATTTTGCTGAAACTAGCGGTTTTGCTGCAATTTTTTATATTAGCGGAGACTATCATCCTTTCATCTTTTTATGACTTTTGTTCTTGAACAGATGCCGTGCTAGCTTTATAAAAAAGAAGGCTTCTGCAAATTTCTGATTGCCGCCAAACGTTTGTTTAAACGGAAACTAAATGGGAAGGCTGTCAATAGATTAGTAAGTGAAGTTAACGTATTGTATATCCCACACTTGACGAGACTGAACCATCCGCTGACAACCCGTATTCATAACGCGCTAAAGGCGAACAGAATGCTTAACGTTTTGCTCGGCTGCACAAACGCCGATTGCCAGATTGAAGAAGCAAAACGTCTTCACATTACACCGGAAATTTGGACACGGTCGTCTATTTCATGTTATTTTAAGACCTTCTTTCTGGTAATATGCTTGTTAAACTGCACTTAACAGTTTTTTCGTGGACTTGCGTTACCTTAATGCTGAAAAAAACTTAACACTTTTCAAATTTTGATGGTAGCCAATTTGTAAATTTTTGTATGGCAATCAACGTTGGTGTCATGTACGCCAAGCCGGGTTAGGTCAACTTCATTTGCATGTATTGGGGAAAACAACGTCGCAAATCCTTAGCAATGAGATCAGCTGACAAGGAAGACTCGACGGTTTGAAAATGCTGATCCGACGTGTTAACAAAGCTTACCGAGCTTCGAGCACACCGGTAAACAAACGGCTGCGCTTTGGGTTGCCACTGCAGCTTCACATCACCAACTGGTTATCGTGTGTGTACCGCAAGACTATCAGGGTCAAAATCGAGTGGCCACTCACCAAATCCTCCTTTCAAAGATGAGCTCTAATGAGTCTTTTGTTTCGCACAGCTGAAAAAACGGGCGGTCGATACGATTTTGGCAAGCAACAACCCGGACGAACGTCAGCAGCAATGTTCAAGCACTTGGTAAGGCAGAATGCATGAAAAATATTTGAAAAGTCAACCGGGCGCGCTGTCTTTGTGTTACCCGTTGGTGTTCTTTCTGTGTGCGTGCAATGTATTGGTTGAGCCGAAGTCTGAGCTTGAGTGCGACGCCCAAATGAAGACCGCGAATGTAACGACTACATCGTCCTGGCATGTAGACATCGCATCAACACGATAGTATTAGCAATGTTGTACAGCACATCACATATCCATGCTACTTTCGTTCCCATGTTGCAAAATCGCTACCACAGTCTTGCATTGTTTTGAAACCTCAGTGTATTCGTGTGGTGCCATTGTGACCTAACACGAAGTGGTCTGCTGTACCTTGTGGTGTGTTGCATGGGGCAGGTTTTAACATTTAGTGGTGTAAATTGAAAATATGTATTTTTATTTGGGGAATTTCTGGAGCCTGGCTTACTTATCGAACCTGTCCAGCTCCGAGAAACAGGAACACAATCGTTGACACCCTTGGCTATGACCAACCCAATAAGGAAAATCTTATCTACGCTTATCATGATCATAAAATGCTGGTTGTGGGTCAGTCTTAGCCATTTCGTCAGCAGCCAGACCAGCATGGGTGATCCTGAGTTGGTATGGCCTGTCTGAGTCATTAAAGCACAGCGCCTCTACAGAACGACAATGTGCTGATTCATGGGGATGATCAACAAGGTAAAGTTTAATAATAGACTGCCCTCAAGACCGGAAGTTCGCAGTGGTGCAGACTCACTCTCATCATCAGCCTTTGCGCTTGATCTGCTTGTCACAAGTCAATAAAAAGTTCAAACTTCACCATCGATCCCCTTGTATTGCAGAGTAATAAAGCCACGCAGGTTCTACGGTTTGTTCGATCAATATTTTTGCCAAAGGGCATTGACATAGCTTGCAAGAGCTTTCGCTTGCCGTCGCGAAGGCAGAATCGTTACATATCTGGTTGTTCGACGCGATATCAGTATCACATTCACAACGGACATGCACGCAAGTGTGACAGCATTTTCTGGGAAAATTGTTTGGAATGGTATCGCAATGCCAGTGGCATAACAGCGAGCAATTAGCGAATCAGAACAATTTATGGAGAGAGGCGATTTTCCAAAACATAGGATTGCCTGAAGATATTTCCATCATTTCTTTTGTTACGTTAAACTTCCACGTTTGAACGCATGCTAGGAGCAAAAATAATTTGAAGAGCCTCTATAACAGGCTGGATTTTGGAATTAGCCAAGGATGGCCTTAACAAGTCTTTATTTTGGTGTAAACTTCAGTTTTAAATCAACTTATGTTTCAACAATATCGCGGCAGTGTAGCGCGGGGTATTGGTTGGTGTTGCCAAGTTTTAGATTTAATGAAAACTCTATTTTTAATGCTTGGATAATATTCAGGTATTAAAAATATATTTTTTATTGAATCTTGTCATTTTGATGGATTTTCTGTAGGACAAAAGTTCAATGCAACAAGACCATAATTTTTCCCAAGATCTTTTAGTTAAGAAGTCTGATTGCAAAACATTGCTAGCGAAATTAGTCAAATGTTTACCATTATGTTAGCTCAAAATTTGGAAAAAGTTGCTAAGCAACTTATCAAATATTTGATTTACAGGCAATTTGCAATACACTGCTGATGATAACAGGACTTATCGAAACGTTTGCAACATGTCGTTGATATTGTTTTCGTTGGCCGTGATTCTCATTATAAGGCTATTCAGCACTTCCGCTTTTCGTGAACCAAAGGCAAGGTTGGAAGCCTAAATAGCTGTTACTTTATCTTCAGTTGCTTGAAGTTGATGAAGTAGTGCTTTGCTGACCTGAAAGTTTGGTTTTAAACCCTCGAGTGCTGGCAAACCCTCGCTGAAAACCTTTGGTTTAACAGCAGAAGGCGACTGCTGTATTATGGCCAGGCATGAGGTATCGCTATGAAGGCAGCATTACATATTGCTTGCATTAAATGCATCAATGTGCAGTCACAGAAGACATCACCAATTATCTAGATATCACGCTGCTTTATATTTAATCGAAATTGTTGCTAATCTTTCTCAGCTTGGGAAATGTGAATGCAATTTCGTAATTCTGACTGTATCATTTTTTTATAAAACTGTACTGGTCTTGAGGTCAGGGTTGCCAGGTCCAAGTGAAAAAAAACCCAAACCACTTGTAAAAAAATGCCAAATCGCTTCAAAAAACGGCAAACAAGCTGAAACAGGCTTAATGCTGTTGATTGTGATGGTTTGGCGACTTTTCATCACACGTCGTTTCATCACGCGACAATTAATCGCTGACATTTAATCACTGGACAGTTGATCAAGTCGACAATTTGACCTCAAAAAAAAAACACAATATCTTTACACAAACTCATTGTTCTTCCCCGGTGGTCTGTAAAAGACGGATATCATCCATCAGTAGCGGATCTTGGTTGTAGATTTAAAAGGACGTGACCGCAGTCGCGATACCGATATTTTTTACGTGAGCAATGACACCACACGGTAGTAAAAATAATATTTCTTGCTAGTCCTGTACGAATTTCAGCCGCTATCGCTCTCACGCCAATATTGTTCCATTGTTGGTAACAAACTCCAGTGAAATCCAAAAATAGGCTTCAACAATTGTGAAAATGGGAAAATTTAAACCAGTGCAACTTTTTGGCATTACGCATGTGGGGAAGGTTACATAAAATTGCAATGACAAATTATTTTTTCAATTGTATCTTTACATTTACAAGGCTTTTTCCACTCCGGTTACGTCATCACACATCCGTTAACGATATCCGCACTGACGGACATCCGTTCTTTACAATGTACCTTCGTCCCCAGAATCAATAAATGTTCGCAACCAGGAAGCAGGACAGCCATATATTTTAAGTGAACGACTGGTTTGCACTTATTCGAGAATTCCACCAGCATGTTCTAGTGAAACTGATGCTTGTCTAGCCGACTGCTACATTTTTAGAAATCAGAAACAATGTAAGCCTTAATGCAAACTTTGGCTGTAGGTTGTGAAACAAGTGATGACAAACTATTTAGTTTAATGCACGTTCCAGTGCAATTATACTGGTTAGCTTATTGATATTTTTTATCAAAAATAATGTAAACCTTACACTGCAATGCAATCATAATTCAGCGATGGACTCTGAAACCACTGTTTCAACGGCAGAATAATTTAAAGTTAGGAACTATCTTTTGCATGTAATAAGCAGTTAAAATCTTACAAAAGCTGTGTGGAATTGTAGGAAGGACGATATGGCAGTGACCTACTATAAATAATCTATCTTATACTTTTCCATTAAATCCATGTATAAAACGCGTTTTCAAGAAAGTTGTTATTCGACTTTTGAAAGCAAACTTTTCAGCAGGAAGGACAGAGTTACCAACTTTCCGTCACAGCAACCGTGCTTTCATTGCCCGCAGCATTAGGCATCTTGTTAAATAATTATTACATAGCCCAGTGGCGTACGCAGAAAATTTTCATGGGGGGTTCATTCAGTGGCATATGGTGGTCATTTGTATTCGGTGTGCGCTGTTTGTGACGTCACCATTAGACGTCATAGTCATGTTTCCAAACTAACGTTTTGGGCCAAGTCTGTTGACATAATACGCAAATTTTTCCACATCCACTCCCCTTATGTGTCATTGCACTGAATATAAACTATCAGCACTCCAAGTTAGGCTATTGGAGGAAAATAAACTCAACGCTGCGACACAGCAGTTCATAACTGCAAAAATATCAGGCTACGCATTAAAACAGGGGAGTGAAACGCACTCATCAATGGGCCAGGCCAATTTCCAACTTCAAAATGAGGCTGCGCTAATGTCTTGTCGAATACGAGCAGTCGAGCACAGAAAAAGTGCACCTGGGCTGGGCGGCGCACACCCCGGTTTGCAAGATCGAATCTTGCTAAAGCTAAACTACACAAGAATTGAGAATGCGCATAAACCACGCAAGAAAACTTTCGATTTTTTTGTTATTTATAGAAGTCCACCAAACTTTTACTTTTCTTTTTCCCTGCTGAGACTTTATCAAATGCCTGAATGCTTCTATGTTAACACCTGCTGTTTTCGAGCTCGTGCAACAGTTCTACCATGCTACAGAAATTGGTAATGTAGTCAGTTGGGTTCAGCGCATGCGCTGATCAGCCACAGCAGACAAAATAGACAACTGTTTCGGATAAAGTGAACTATCGCGGAACACAATTTTAAACATGCGTTGTGGACGAAAGGTCTGCAAAAAGTGGTGAGACGGTTTCTGCACGCAGACTATAACGCAGATTCCCACCGAAACCTAATTAGGCCCATTTACAACGTTCCTTGAAATTTGCATGCAAATTCATTCCGTAGTATTTGGATTAAGTCGACAAAGTAATAAGCAAAAAGTATACGAAAACAATTAATCTGCTTTGCGCAGGTAATAAAGCTTTTGTAAAATATCAAACTCAAAGGGGGTGTTAACCCCAACCCCCCTCTTGAGTATGCCTTTGGAATAGCCTACAATTTAGTGAAGTGTGTTAACGAATGCTAATCGACCATGGTTGTGTTGTACAGTAGATAGACGGGTGGGATCCGGTCAGCGAGTGGCTGTGAGCACATGCGTAGCGCCTGGCGTATTCACGATCTGTGAATGACAAGCAACACACGTAGAAATTACTGCATGTGAGTGGACTGAGTGTAGCCTTTGTATAGTCCTTTTCGAGAGTGAGACAGAATCATTAAACCTGGATAATGTGTTCCACTTCACATAATTACCCGTCAGCATAGAGTCCAGCGCTTTTCAAACTTTGTTTAGTTACGGCACACTATAATAAATACTAGATTTGGCCGCGGCACACCTACTTTATAAAAACCTACTCTTCACAAACTTTGTAACGGAAGTGATGTAACA
>JGI24021J15306_10001604_pt1 | contig 22614 bp, 13 predicted proteins | sample Ectturendosymbi1_FD_15306 | JGI IMG/M metagenome (IMG submission 15306) | reverse complement strand
ATTCCTAACATGGTTCACTGATTTGCGTGGAAACAAGTGAAACGGAACGTTGGCAGAACGGTAAAATGGAGAGAACAGCAGCAAAAAATATTCTTTGTTAGGTTATGAAACTTTGCAAAAAACAAAAATTTTTGGCGAGCAGACTGTAGCGGCCCGGAGTGACGTCATTGCTAAAAAAATTGCTAGCGGACTGTTTCAAAATCGTAGCGGACGGCTCAAAGACTGGACTGTTAGCGGCCCGTGCCATCTATAATGTAGACAACTTGCGCAAGAAAGCACAAAAACAAACCAAGTCAAGACAGTTATCTTGCAGCAATGCTAGCAGGTGTGTTTTCATAAACAAGCATGAAGATGAACCATGGAGCACACGTCGCTGTCGCAGCCAAAACAAAAGTATCATCCTTAATCAGATTAATTAAAAATCATAGCAAAATATTGAAATTGCTGAAATTTAAAAATTTTCAGCACATAAATCCTGATTTTTAAAGTTTTTTGAAAAAAGGTAAAGCATAGAATACATTATATTTTTGACAATGCAGACAACACGATTTAAAAATTTTGGAAATATCGGCTATTGACCCCAAAAAAGCCATATTGGTTGATCTCTTATAACAACACATATATTATAGGTTTTTACCATTTTATGCATGTAATTTATACTTTTGCAGAAGCTGAACTAGTGAAAGCTGTGTCAAAAACAATCAATTTTAACAATAGACTTCGCACCAAGTCTGGCCAGCTCGCATTTTTGTACAAGCTTCTTAACATGCTATAAGTGTTAATGAAGTTGATGAACTGATGGTTTGAGTATTGTCATTACAATAAATATGTCGCTTTGTACACCGATACTGGTGTTATGAACTGATTTGCTTTAAGCATGATGCATAAGTGCAAAGCAAGTTTGAAAGTTCAGCTGAATTCTAGTTGCTGTACTAGAAGAAACAAAGCACAACAATTATATTAAAACAAACTCTTTAAAATTACAAAATTACTACTTGCTAGGTGGCCACCCTCTACACATTAAATCAAAAAAATCATAAAAACAAAAAAAATATGATTTAAAAAAAAAAAAATCATGATTTTTATCAACCCTGTTGCCAAGTCTTTTGAGGGTTTGCACATACAATCGTCTGGCAAGCTATGTCATTGGTAAGACAACCAAAAACAACTTGAAATATGCCAAATCATACCGGCTGCGAAGGTGCAACAAAAGTTATATTTTGAGGTCTCCAGATATCCTGGCAAGTGTATACTTTTTTTTGTAAAATATTTGCTGTTCATTGCAGAAGCTATAAGAATAGGGCCCTTTATGCTGTCAGCAAAAGTCTTTGTTACACCAAGGCCTTCCACTTTATTTGGTAGAACCTCTTAGCCCTGCCTGTGTGTGCAATCCCTGTTGGTTTTCCAGTAATAACGTACAGACAACTAGGTCATGATCAGTTGAAAGTTCTACACCCCATATCCCCATTATGACAAATCTCCAGACTCCGAAGTGATTGGAACAGGTTACTTGAAACAATTCAGAAATCAATCAGTCATTGATGACTCAACAAATATTTGCACCAGTTGCTAGTACTGTAGTTGCAAATATATTTTTCTCAGTTGGTTCTTTCCTCGTATGTTTTAGTGCTAGTGTTGAGTGCTCCATTTGCAATAACAGGATGTGTTATACTATTTAAGTTTGTAATCCTTTTGCCTTTGTATAAAACACAAGTTGCAATCAATGTCTGCAATAAACAACGGGTATATATTTATGTGCTGTTTTAAGATTCATGCCTCATACACAACACAGGGCATGCATGCCCAGCATGACATGCCATAAGTTTGAAAATGGCACTTGAATGATTGGTTCAAGTGATCTTTCCTGTGGCTTAAATTACAGTACACTAAGTCATGTTCATGTCATAAACTTTAAACTGTTCAGCAAGTTCATTCACATTGGCCAAGTGCTGTCAGAAAGTAGCAAGAAAGAAACTTTACAGCCTAGAGTATTGCTATCTGATTTGTCTGAACATTTTGCTTGATGAATAGGAAGCTCATTTATAATACCAGCAATGATTTAAACATGGCGGGGAACTATATTGTATGAAAGACTTATGCACACATCTCCAATCGAGTTGGATACTACTGGTGTACCACCATCCATAGCTACTTTTGAGAGTTATAGGTGTATAGACATTTATTATTCAGTGGATTGCAGTTTGATAGATATTGTAATGAGTTTGCAGTTTTGGAAAGCTATCGGTCAATTCTGTCTATCACATAAATGGTTTTTGAGCATGGCAATTCTGCTCTTCCTTGACATCACATACTGTAGCTTGTTCTTCGGTGATATTTAAAGTGTCACACTATCGCATGTGTAAAATTGACATCTGTGTGCAACATGTTGCAATGACAATATTTGTATTGTGATGACAATATTTGTTTGTTTTTGCACTGTTGTTTGTTTTTTGTTTGCACTGTAAACTAGGAATTGCATAGCTAGTTTGTATTTGTGCCAAGTATTCAAGAATTGACACCAGCATAATGTCATCAGATAAAAATGCTGGAACAAGGTGAGTAGTACATCTGCAATCTTTCATCTACTGATTACCTTGCTCTGCATAGACTGCATGTCTTTTTGCTGTTTTCAGAGTCTTCAAGAAGAGTAGTCCAAATGGAAAGGTATTTTGTCAGTCTTTACAACTTTATTGTTATACATTTTGTGGTTTCTTGATTTGTTAATTGTCTGATTTTTCGTCTGACCATGTCATAAAGATGACCAGTTAAACAGTAGAATTTACATTGGGCATACTAATTGAATTATGTCCATACCATCCACTTGAACTGTTTTTGTATTTAGTTTTCTCCAAGTTAATAACATTGATCATTGTAATTAACAGCTGCATGCTAATGCTACAGTATTGTAGAACTTGTGTTTCAAATAGTGCGGAGTTATTACCTGTTGGTTGACAACATCACTTAATTTTACAGATAACTGCTTATTTGGGAAAGAGAGATTATGTTGATCACATCACTCACACAGAGCCTATTGGTAAATTCCAGTTGTATGCAAAATTTTGCAGTCATTAGTTGCAATTTCAAAAGTTTTCAATTTGAATAGGGTAATGTTGAAAGTAAAAATGATTTTGGTGTATTGTAACAAACTTTACTTTGTTGATATGTGTGGAAATTCATTTATGTGATTGTGGCAAACTTTTGTTCCATGGAGTGTCTGATGACTAACTACAACTTTATATTTTTTTTCCAATTCAGATGGTGTTGTGCTGATAGATCCTGAGTACATCAAAGATAGAAAAGGTATTGAAACTTGTTTGTTCAAATATTTGAATATTATGTCAAGACGTAAATTACTTGGTGTGGCAGCAGTTTCAGTGTTTCGGTGTTGTTTCATCTAAGGTCCCAGCCAACCAACACAAATAATATGCACTTGCAACTGTATGAAGTGTTTTAGTCGCAAACTGTTGCGACAGCAATTACAACATAACGGTCTTAAATCTTCTGCAATAAAAACTGTTGCATTTATGATTCATGTTGGTTGTTTTTTCTTGAAATGTCAAGGACGTATGTCTCTGTTGTTTAAACTGGAGAACTACTGGAAACATAACTCTCAGTTTGTGCTGAAGGGCTTTCAATGGGTTTTGAGTCTTTGCAGCCTCTGTTTTTTTCTCAGTGTTTGTGAAACTACTCTGTGCTTTTCGATATGGTCGTGAAGACCTGGATGTCCTTGGACTAACATTTAGAAAAGACTTTTGCGATAATACATTGCAGGTAAATTTGAATTCTTTCATTAGTGTAATTCCATTTCCAAAATCACACTGAAATGGTTTTGTATGACAAGGTGTATCCACCATCAAATGAAGATGACAAAAAGCCTAAAACCAGATTACAGGAGAGATTAATGAAAAAACTTGGTGAGCATGCCTATCCTTTTTTCATCGAGGTGAGTTTCTCAAATACTTCCAGTTGTGATAAGCTGTAGCTACAGTTTTTTTGTGGTTTGTGTTAAGCTCTGTAGATTCTTTTTCCATTAACTTCGGCTTGCAAGTGTAGCGATCAAATATGAAAAGATGAAACTTTCAAGAACAGTGAATTTTTCTAACAGCTTGCAACTTCAACGTGCAACCATTAAGGTTTATACAAGTTGATGTGTTCACGTTATTGAGCAGCTATTACGTATTGCGTGTGTAAGGTCCCAAGAGGTTTACATTAGAAAATGCTGCTTAGTGCTGGTAGCCAGCCTGAGGCAGTTGCAAGTGGTAGAATTCGTCACACTCCTGGACAAGTGGTAAGCGGTTTAGGGAGTGTTGCTATTTGCACTGTGCACTCCCAAATAAAATTAAAAAACAATAGATTAATGTGAGAAATGACAGTGTTCCGTGCGAAGTCATAAATCTGGTTATTCGGCTATGGTGAACAGAATATGCTTGTCATAGCTTTTTCGAATATCGCCATGTGTTGTGTGCAAGTATAATACGTGCATACCACCCTCAACTAAGCTGTAACGTGCAGATACCAAAAAATTCACCTTGCTCTGTGACATTGCAACCTGCACCTGGAGACACAGGAAAACCATGTGGTGTTGATTATGAATTGAAAACTTACGTTTCTGAAGATGATGAAAAAATTCACAAGCGGTTTGTGTGCTTTTTTCACGTTTCTTTTGTGTTGAGCACTATGCCCTTTGCAATAATCACTGTTCAGTTTTTTACCTATGGACAGTGGCGTAACTAGGGGGCAAAGGGTGAACATCTGCCCCCGGGTGCAGCATTTTGAGGGCGCAAAATTGAGGTCGGAATGTTATGTTATAGTTACGAAATGTCAAATGTGAGCGGATGCTAATAATTACGATTTGCAAAATGTTGAATGCCAGTCGCTGGTACCCAGTTGAGAAATCTCATCAAGATCACCAAAGTTCGCAGAGAGTAAGTACGAACCTTAGTGACGTTTTAAGGCGGAGCTTCTGTCTCCAGCAATCAGCGCCCGCACGTGCTTTGACTCCCGGTTGCGTCACAATGCTTTCAGATAGCTAGGGTTGCGAACTCATGTTATAGTTGCGTCACAATGGGACGGGATCCAACGCTCGCAGTGCATGCTACAGCGCGCGCATGCTTTTAGAGCAGCGATGAAACTTACAGTGTATGTTGTGACAGTGTTACGGCAACAAATCTCATGTTTAGCAAAAATCTTGAGCTTTGACGTCTTGACAAACCTCATGTTGAAATGCATTTGATGTGGTTCTGAAGGTAGTTATGATGATTTTTATTTGTGGGATATTTAAATGAATTTTGACTACTTTTGTAAGATTATACTGTAATTCCAACTGTGCAACAGCGATGAGTATATTAGTTACAATTGTGAACTTACAACTGTGAACTTTTCAGTTACTGCTACATGTGCTTTATAATAATCCGACCTATAAACAGCATCTCCATGGACATGTTTGTCGAAATTCAGGTTACAAAATTGCTACCTAAAACTTTTCACGGAACGTCACTGGCCCTCAGATATTTCCTAGATTAATACATGTGTGACCAGCGGGCGATGTTAGAGACGAACGCGGCATTCGTCTCGAGCTTCCCTTTCTTCATAGATGCCGTGGGACCTCCCTTTCTGAGTTTCGCACATTGGTTTTTGCATTGTTTTGTTCAAAAAGCTTATGAACCACTCTACAGCCACGTTTAATAAGTTCTGAAAAATGTCGTGCGTTTTTCAAAATAAAGCAAAAATTATGTGTGCCAAAGGGGGCTCCTCAAAAGCTTGTTTTGAGGCCCCTTTCTGAGAGTTTGCGTCGGGCCCCAAAATTTTAATATCCACCCCTGCATGTGACACAATGACGAAATATTCGATAAATTTGCATCAGTAAAGACAAGAAAACTTTGTCTTTGAAGTTAGCTCTTAACAAGAAAAGCATTACATCGCAGTATGTTTTTTTATTTTCTGTTAACTTTCCATTATATCCAAAGAAATGTTTTAGAACAGCTATCAGAGTCGAGACATAAACTTCGAGACCGAGACTTCATCAAAAAATCTGAGGCTCGAGACTTGAAAATTTGTGGATTATGCCAAATTTTTCTAAAAATTCTTAAAAATGGCCTCGCCACTTCGAAATGAAATTTTTTGGAATTTCTAGCATTTTTCCTACCTGCTTTGGTTGTGCTTTACCTACAGATAGAACAGACAAAAATACATTGAATTGCAGAAGTTTAACCAAGCCATATCGTTGCTGTATTCAAAGTTTCAAGGCAATAGGCTTGTGACCGAGACCTGAAGCCTTCCAGACCGAGACTCGCAAAAATGGGCCACGAGACGAAGTCTCGAGACTCCAACACTGACAGCTCTGTCCAACCGAAATTGTTTACTGAGCCTAAAATTATGTCACTATTTTAGCCTAGGCCGCACATTGAATGACATTAATGAGGGCCGCTCATTGAATGGCTTACTTTGATCTTAGCAAACTAAATTTAGTTTAAGCCCGATGTACTGAAAGCGTTCGAATCCTAACTGCAGTGGTAACGAGTAACGACTGTTTGGCACCTTTAACCACTCCGTAAGTGTGATTTCATAGGCAAGTTTCGTGTCAATGGAACCAATGTAGAAATCAGAAAACAAGTAAAAAATTTTTACACCAAGATGACAGTGGACATATGGAAATCTCCCAGCACGCAGTACAGACGTGGTAAATGGCACTAAGGACCACCAAAATGTCAAATTTAAGATATCAAAATTAGGGCAGGTGTTCAGTATGTAGGCTACTTATACTACAACGAAAACCTAAACTGGGCCGCATGCGGCCCGCGGGTCGGACATAGCTGTTTTAGGATTTTGCAATTTTATATTTGTCTAGTAGTTTTGAATAAAATAATTTGCCTGCAGGTTTTCATGTGCATTTTTCTCTTTCCTTTTTTATGTATTCGTAAGTCAGCCCTCAGTCAGTGCTTTATGACTTTCTAAAACTCAAAACTCTGGAAGTGCATGCGCCAGAACCCCCTACCGCTCGTACCAGCGGTGACTGTGGTCAGACGCGACGACAGAGGGGAACAAGCGTGTACGCTACATTCGGGACCTTCAAAAGGCTCTAACAAACTCGTGCTTTATAAAACAAGGTGCAACTCTGGTTTTATGCTATGTTGACAGAAAATTTTTATGCCCATAAAATTCTGTCATTACATTCATACAGATTTTTGCGGCTGATCAGGGAACTTTTGCTAACGCTTGCATTTTGTTTCACTAGTCGCTACAATTTGAATGTACCTCATATTAACGCAATTTAGAATGTCGCAATACAACAGTGTGAATGTTCAGTCGTGACCGAAATTTCAAAGTGCGAAACGATTCTACGATAGTTGCTGACTTCCAAGATTCAAAGTCCCTGACGTCAGTTCCGTAACGTTACAGTCATGAAGCTTTCCGACGGGTCGAGAAACAGCTATATGCGAGGCCCGAGTCAGCTTTCGTCGCCTTTTCACTCTTCGCATTGATACTGCCACGAACGGGCTGGGCGGGGGCGCCCAAACTGACTTTGACCCTGGGCGCGGGCAACCCTAGATACGCCACTGCCTCTGGAAGGCCCAATTCGCTAAATGGTTAATATACAACCTCTGTAATTTCTTCATGTCATTTGAAAGCTGTGTTTGGCGGTTGCCAGTCATTGGAAACTGAGCAAAAGTCTAACTATACAAGCTTTGTGAGCAGACTGACGTCTACACCAGGACATGGGAATTGTTTTGTTTGTTTGTTTTTTTGTGCATTGAAATTAACCAAATGGTTATTTCCGTTTAACTTGTGACATCAATACCATAAATTATCGCCAAACATAAAATTAACGCAACAAGTCTTGCAAATTCTAGACGAGTTATTCCCATTTATTCAAGAAAGATACGAAACATCAATGTTTGCTTCTTTTATTGATATAAAAAAAATGGAGAACATGTAGCCGGACCCAAGCTTGCTGCAGGAACTGCCCAAGAAACTTAGACTGTTCTGCGAGATTGGAAAAATTATGCCAAGCCTCTGATTTTGAAAATTTGCTCGTGAGCGATTTACATTGCGAAGAGAGTTACTGTGAAAAAAGTAGAAGTCAGATCTTGAGCGTATCAAAATGAAATAAGGATTAGGTTTGAATTGCTTACAGGATATCGGGTATACACTAAGGTTGTGCGTATGTGTGCTTGCTTTTGCAGTAAGCTTAATATGCCGTTGTCATCAAACCTTCAAAAACCTTGAACTTTGATAGTTTAGGCTCAGGGTATATCACTGTTGGCAAGGGCGGCAAGCCACCATGATTCCTCGTAGCCCCATCTTTCTGTTTTCCGCGAAAGCCTGCTCCTCAAGAAAGGCTCGTGGTTGAGGAATGGATGAAGTATCGTTTCTTCTTAAAGCCCGTATATATACAGTATTTGTACCAAAGGGAGTCTGCAAGAATAACGTTGTAAAATTCCCGGAATTTTATACCTAGGACAAAAAACGGTTTTGCATTGTGTTATCTGTTCAAACGAGTAAAATGAGTTTGCGCGGTGACAGCGGTAGCATTGATTCGGGGCTCTAATAATATATAAAAGTTTAGGTCCTGTGTCATCGTTAGCGGGGATTCAATTCAAACCAAGTCGTCTCATACTTATAGATGACGTACTTCTCGAGTCAGAGTCTAATTATTATTTATGAAGGCATAAGCTGATGATATAAGAACTAACAAGCAGGATTCAGGTACGTGCTCTGAAACGAATGGCTTTGTGCATTATTTTCAGGAACTCCGTGAGACTAGCTATTCGAAAAGTGCAGTTTGCTCCGGACAAAGAAGGCGAACAACCTGTGGCTGAAGCACAGAAAGCGTTTTTGATGAGCGACAAGCCGCTGTGCCTGGAAGCATCCCTGGACAAAGCTGCAAGTGGCTGTATTTATGATAATAAAATTGGACCTACATCATCAAATTATGACCTTGACGTTTGTGTTCTCTTCTTAGCTTTACTATCATGGTGAAACGATCAGTGTCAACGTGCAAGTCACTAACAACTCGTCGAAAGCTGTCAAAAAAATCAAAATTTCTGTGCGGCAAGTGGCCGACATCTGCTTGTTCACAAATGCCCAATACAAATGTCCTGTTGCAGAGTTGGAAGCTGAGTAAGTCATTTCTAATGCAGAAAAGTGCATTATTAAACTATATTAAACATTTGGTCCTGTCAGTATGTAGTCTTCTGTTCACTGTGTGTTGCTGTCGCAAAGCTTTTTGTTGCGTAGTTAACGCTTTTTGACCGTGTTGACGCAAGGTTCTCTGACGTATTTCTTTTTTGATCTCTTTGAAGTGACCAAGTTGCTGCAAGCTCCACGTTGTGCAAAGTTTATCAGATCTGTCCGCTGCTGAGCAACAACAAAGATAAAAGGGGCCTGGCGCTTGACGGACAACTGAAGCACGAAGACACGAATCTCGCATCGAGCACAATGTAAGTGCAGTCGAAGGCGCTGCGGTAGTATTGATTAGCGGTTTTCGCAGTAGAAAAGGCCGTTGAAGTCAGTATTAAAAGTTATAAATTTTTGGTTCTTGACGTTGGTAAATGTGTTGAAGGTTACTTCTTGGGTTTGCTAATTGACAGAGAAGTAGTGTGTTTTTGCAATATATTAATATGCTTGAATTGATGCAACAACTATCTCACTTTTCAACTATCTCAATAGCATCTACTTGCCTATATACAAAAAGCGAATTACTGTGTGTAGTTTTTATAAATCTGAAACAGTGGATTGTTTGCATTTGATTTACGGCAAAGCATGTTACAAAATTATAGATGTATTCAAGGATCGGAGCACCTGCAGCGGGTGCTAGAAATTTCTTCGAGTAAATGGCCTTTGAAAAATAAAACCAAGTCTTAATTTCCGGTCAGCGTTCTTGACGTTTAGATATCGAGAAGCCACTTGACTTTCAATCCAGTGTGGAGGGCGTAAGTAGAATGCTGTACATTTAAGAACTTCCACATGCTTTCCATTGCCCTCACATGTAGCAAGAGTTTCAATGCATGCATATGTGAAAGTAATTAAATGTGACAAGAAAAAAATCAGTAATAGACCTGCCCAGACCTAAGAATTACAGAGTGAGAATCAAACTAAGAATTACAGAGCGCACGCCGATCTAGATTGGTGCAAACACAAGTTGGTTTGCGGTCTGCCTGACATGCATGCTTTTCCAGTTGCAAAACGGGAGTGTCAAAGGAAAGCCTTGGCATTATTGTTCAATACAAGGTGAAAGTCAAGCTGATCCTCGGAGCTCTTGCAGGGTGAGTTCTACTTGCGTTCACCCAAAATGTGGTTGTCGGTTCAACAGCGTTTTGTTTCTGTCACATTTCTTCGCATGGGTTTCAGCACGGTCGCTTACTGCGGTTTGCAGTGGCAGGTGGCTTCACAGGCAACTGCGAAATGGAAGTGGTTAGCGGCGTAGCTTGACGCGAGCTATCTTTACGTAGTTTGATACTAACGCCAGTGCTTCCGGTTTCAGTAACATTGTTGTATTACTATCGTGTTATGAGCCGTACAGGATAGTAGGGATAGTAGTAATTTTCATCAGTGAAGTTAAAAGTTTAATAAAGAATATTCACTACAGCTCTCCGAATATTTTTGCATTTGGAATTTTTTTGCCTATTTTCTTTGCTTCCTGTGGTCAGGCAATCACTTTTAATGAATTGTTAGGGTGACACAACTTAGTGCTGTTTTAATGTGACAGATTCCATTTCAATAAGATGTAAGGTCTGACGATGCGTGGTGTTACGTGAAATCGATTTCCTATTAAAAATTCGCGATTGATTCCTTGCTTGTTTCACCTGTGGAGTGAAGTTACTTGGACATTTTGCTGTGTGAATATAGCCAAGCTACAAGCAGAATGATAAGCTCCTGGTAGTGACATATTTCTTGGGGTTATTTGGAAAGTGTACTTTTAATTTGTCAAATGCTGTCTATTATTACGTGCTATTCCTGTGCCTTTTAGGGCTACCGAACCTATTTTAAGCTTTTTTTCTTGCTGTTGGTTCATGACATTCTTGACTTTTTTTAATGCGGTGTATTTTTCAGTTTCAAGTCAGATGAAGACGTAGGCGTTACCTTGTAATGAACATTGTTGCAGCAACTTACCTTAAATTAACTTATTGTACCTTAAAATTAATCACAAAAATTTAGTGTAGTGCGGGAAGTAGCTTTTTGTCGAAGCGGGAAAAATATACGTGTTTTATCTAGAAGCAACTGATCTGATGGTTTAGAGCAGTATTTCGATTTCTAATTTGCTTCAGGAATCCCTGTTGTGTTAAACGAAGCAACACTGCCTTGTTTCATGTATGTTTATATTTGTTAAAGCTGCGTGTTTTATCTCACAATAGATAAACTTGGTCATTGTGCTCACTTTCTATGCCGCCTAATGTATTTGCCAATAGATTAGCAGTACCGGAGCAGCTTTCGTGTCCATACTTATACAGTGGAAACCGCTTAATAGAGCATCGGTTTCTAGAGCAGACCGCTTACTTATTTTGCCATTTTCCACTGTGAAGAGCACATTTTTCCGAGTTGGGTTGATTGGGATACGAGCGTTCACTGACATTTTGCTGAACGCAGTGAGTTGTTCGTCGAACTTCCAGTGGAGCTGATGCACTCAAAGCCTGCCGAGGCTGAGCCTTCGTTGTCCAGTCTGCCGCCGTCAAAATCGAACGAGGCTCAGGCAGCTGCTGATCCTTCATCGTCCAGCAGCGCAGAAAAACCGCCGATTGACCACAACCTTATTTCGTTCGATAACAGGTAGTGAACCTTTCTCTGTGTAGCAAACATTAGATTCGTTTCGAGTATAAGTTATCGTATCTTAAATTTTACTGATACAAAAAAAAGAACATCGTTTGTTTCAGCGCGCCAGCGTCGGATGATATCGTTTTCGAAGACTTCGCCCGCATGCGCTTAAAAGGCAAGTACCGTTCGTTTAATGGTGTGCTGGCACAAGTCGCTTCCAAACGCACTTCCTCCTTAGCTGTCGCGCGCTTGTATCTTCATTCTTTAACCGATTGACTGCTGCCCTGTCACTTTGATGCATCTCTGACGTGTGTGTGTGTGTGTGAATGGTTTGTCCCTGTGCGGTTCCCTGTCGTGTGTCAAAATGTCAGCGATTTGAACCTTGGGTGTTAGCACAAATAGCTGAGGCCTTGCTGCAGGTGAGGCACCAATAGCTCAGGCTCGAATGCTTTCAAACAATTTGGCCAGATCTGGTCGCTTGTGCAAGACTTTTTGTACCTTTCGTGTTTTGCCGATAAATTACCACCAGTCTTACATGCGAAATAAGTATTGTTCTGTCGAGAAACAGGTTTATTTGACATTTTACAGCGGACTCTTTAGTTTGCTCGAAATGTATTTTCCACCCTTATCTGCAGATATGCTTTACTTAATTGTCACGTGTTGTGTCGTGTTGTCTGTCGCTGCTGTGGTATTAGAAAATGTAGGTCACTCACCATCAACTGTTTCATGTTGGACTGGTACAAACTGCAGCTTCACCGCACTATCCCTGAATGCATAACGTAAGTTTTACTTCAGCTGTATAGATTATCAGAACTAACCCTGCTAAGTGCTAAGAATTAACCCTGTTCACCTGGAAATTGATTAATTGCTTGACTCAAGTTTGTAATGGATGTGCATTTATCAGCTGAAGGGCAAAATTTAGGAGAAAACACCTGCTGCACAGCCACGTGCCAATTGTACAACAAAGACATTTTGACGATGAAGTATGTATCGAAATCGTGTTGTTTGAATAATCAAATGTTGGTTCTACCATGGTGGCTCCAGCAACTGCTTTGCCGGTTGAGCTTCATCAGTACAGCATACGGTTATCAGGTATACCAAAAGAGACTTAAAGTAGCGACTTGGTTTGACCCTCGAGTCGTATATTTGCCATGTAATAGTTTGGATTGCTGTTGCGTGCTGCTTTCGTAGTATTTTTATGCGAAGCAGTCGTAGAGGTGTACACGGCAAGGTGCACCGCAGCTTTTCTTGACCTCGCTCGCCGTCGTTATCGATTTTTCACTCGCAAAGCATTCTTCGCTTTACTTTCTAAATAGAAAGTTGTTTTTTCCGATTGTTTTCGGGTGATAGAATGAACGAAAGTGAGCATCTCGATTTTCCCCATGCCTCAGTCTATAGCAGGGGTTCCCAACCTGGGGTACATGTACCCACAGGGTGCATTTGCCTGTCTGAAGGGGTACATGTAAGGTTAGCAATAGAAGGGAATATATATATATCTATATATATATTATTTATTTAAAAATTTTGTACATCAGTGAATACTATTTTCAAAAACTGATAACTTTGACATTAACCGCAACAAATTAACTTGAGACCTAAAGAGGAGTCTACCTTCAGTTTTAAAAATCTAAGTTTTATTAAAAATTCAGTGTATTTGTCATTTTCCTCAACCTTTTGTCATAAGAAAATTTAGGGGTACATGCTCATCTCTCATAATGTTGAAGGGATACATGGTCAGAGAAAGGTTTGGAAGCCCTGGTCTATAGCGTTGATTTCCCTTTTGCAACACACTTCTTAATATGTATACCTATAGAAACACGACTTTTTGTCTTTCCGATTGCATAAGAAAAACATTATTGCAGTACAAGGCGTGCGTTTACAAGCTTTCGTTTACCGACAACCATTTGCGTTTTGCATAAAGTTTTAATCGGTATGCTTTCACCACACCACATTTTCTGTCTGCAAATCAATTCTTGTCAATAGCGTAGCCAACCCAAAATTTTGGGAGGGGCCAAATATTTTGAATTTAAGCGAGCAGCAGTATTTGCTTTGGGACACCACGTCTCGAAGCACCAAACGACAAGATTTGTTAGATTTTGTTGGAGGGTAAATTGCTCTTTTGGAGCCCCCCCTGACTACACTTACGGCCCCTGTGCTTGTCAAGGGAACCAGCATGTTCTTGCTTGCCGTGGTTTAGCAGTTGTCTGACAGTCCGGCCAGTCTACACATATATACACTGGAATTTTTCGACGATACATGTCCTCTAGCATACACATATATACACAGGCTTTTTCAGTGATATACACAAATTGGACGTGGTATTGGTATGCAAATTAAAGTTTCCTTTCTAAAACTTCTGTCAACGTTTGTAATGTCTTACGCGCATTTCATGGCCGTCGTTCGTTGCAATTTAAAAAAATGTTGCGTAAGTCACTTTCAAAAATGTTTTGCTTGTCTGCGAAACAAATTTCTTGAGAAATAGATTCGGCTTCACTGCAATTATCCTCACTAACGCAACACTTGCGCCCACCGTGAATAATTAAATAAGTCTGAATTCTTGGCTTTTTGTTATATTCTATTGATTGGCACGCCGTGACTGAGTGCATTTGCATTCGAAATGCCATGGTCGAGATCCAAGTTTGGCTGCAGTGTTCTTCGCCAACGTTTTTCTGAATGTTGCATGATTGGTATGTATGCGTCTGCGCCTTGAATGCTCGGTAACAGGCCAACAGGTCGTATTAATATTTTGTTTTCTGAAAGAGATACGACTTCCGTTTTGCTATGTCTCGTATTGTAAAACAGCCATTTTCGATAACTCCAATGTCGTTAGAGGGTTTCACAGATTGCCATGAACTTCGCGTGGATTACATGACAGAATAAGAATGGCTATTGCGATTGTATTTAATGCATCTACGTAATTCTGCTTGTCAGTTTGACAACATTAGTTGGACCTCTAGTACGCACCTCGGTTATTGATAGCTTTTATGAAAGATGAGAAAATTCACCAATCGAAAGAACCAGCACTGAGTTACATAGCCCTTGTTTTTTTGAGTAGCGCATCATGATACCCATAGCCCAGGCAATACTCTTTAATTTGCAGTCTGTGTTGCCTGTATGGCCATCACGTTGTTATGCCTCGGATGCTATCAGCCAACTTAAGATAAATTTAATGGATCATTATTCTTGAAGGGAAAACTTTCTTGTGATCAAAATTATCATGCAGAAAAATGTCATTTTTTGAATGAAGAACGGAAAATAGACTTCAAATTTTAACCGCAACTGTTGATCTGCCCTTTTATTAGCACTCTGTTTAACAGGCGAAAGCATAACGGTATACTTCAAAAAATAATACGGGTCCAATTAATCGCGTACTGTTCTGGCTTGCCACAGTCTGCAGCCCACGAACTGGTGAGGACTGTTCCTCATCGATTCGTATGAATTCGGAAGACAAGGCTGACGACAAACCCACGTGTCATGTTGACTACAGTTCGGTCGCTTTTACGCTGCGTGTTTTGTTTTTATTTGCATTGAATGTAAAGACAGTCAAGCTTAGCAATATGTTCCTTGAAGCCAGGAGGAATGTGTTAAGACTCGCAATGCTATAAGAGCCGTTCTCTCGAGTAATAAGTCACTGGATCCCATAAAAAATACGCATATTTTGCGGTATGCGAAAACTGTTAGGCTATCGAATCCGATAAAATGTGGTCGCATTATCTGCATCGAAGAGATCCAATTGGGAGAAAACCAGCTGCAAGTGGTGCACTTAGCAACGTCGCGCATCACCTAACTGCCTAAAAATAAGTGCCGCTATTAATGCTGCTGAAAGCTTTTCTGTGAACATTTTATATTGTCACGTGAAATGAGCCAGAAAAAATGAGGTGTTTGCTCAACATTCAGCCAAAAGCAACGGAATGCTCGTCTCCAAAATTTATATCCCGGGCTTCCAAAACGACATGTGTTCTTTAAAGAGAACGCCTTCGATCTACTGTGACTGAAACTAGCGCTTTATTCTTTTGTTGCCGATTTTGAGCGCCCGCGAGCCAGCAGTCCCTTCCGACATTTCTAACCGTAAGGTGCAGGCGAGTAAAGTTCAGGTATTTCACTTAGTACAGTGGGGTTTGAAGCACAAACACTCCTTTGCGATGGTTTTCGTGCTCATATTCGCTCTCAGCACATCAGAACACAACGGGGAACGTCTTTTTCAGCAAGAAACTACCGTCGCTCCGATACAGAAGCTCAATCCAGGCTTTGTTCGGCCATTTGAAATATGCTCGCTGGCCCCACTTTCGACACCCGTGACTTAAATGTTTCACAATCAAATGTAAAGGCTCACTTCAAAAAGATAGTAATGTATGTTGGTATCCAAAAACGCCTGTATGTAGTCGCGAATGCTTAGTTATAGGATCAAATTGATAGAGCAGCACAGCCGAGGTTGCATGTGTCTCGTTGCTCACAGTTGTTGGATATAACAAGGTGTGCAGGAATGTGGCCTCCCAATGAGAATGCACAAGTGATATCCGAGAATTGTTTGGGAGAAAATTGACGGGCATTACTTGGAAGAACATATGTGCTGCCAGTGGGTGTTACTTAAGATAGCAAAAAGTAAACAGATCTGTTCGAGATGGTACCGGATTTCTGCTAAGGATGCAGAATGTTGTTTTTCATTGAAAATAATCACGTGTTATTCCTTGCAAGACTCCACTAAACGGCTGAAACATAAGTTTAAAATTAAAAGAATTCAAAGCATGCTCAGAAAAAATTTTTATGCATATTGTTTAAATACAACCATTGGAGAACATTTCTCAAATCGCGGAAAATTTCGTCATCTGGCATTATGTGCAGCTATACTTTATAAGCTTCGAGGCAAATGCCTATGATGTTGCTGAATTGGATCGACGAGCACCTTGGTTTGCTTGATAAAAGCATTGTTGCATAACAGCATTAAAGTTTCAAACTGTATTGTGGTTCTGCCTAATATCCGCTGACGCTACGATTTTGTGCTGCACCAATACATGCCCAGAATAGACTCGCCTGAAGAATTGCGTAATTTCAAACCGACAGTTCAAGTCTGTGTCCTTTGACGTCAAGCTTGTAAATATTTTATCGTGTAAACCGCCATTTTCGCTTGACGTGAACTTTTGGCTGCAAGGTTGCCATGACCCTGGGAGTGGTTGTGTGTTCGGCTGCGGTTGTGCGATGTGCTTCGACAATGCAATGCCCGGCTGTATCTTCGCGTGATATCTCGACTGCTGTAGCAGCGTTGTCCTTGAGGTCTTCTAATGTTAAGGCATACCGATCCTTCACCGCCAGCTTTTCCAGGTCGTACTCAATCACCCCTTGGTGATCTCATAATTTTCGCGTGGCGATTGTCTGTGATAAGATATCGAGCTTGCTTTTGCTCACCCGGCAGAAGTAATTACGTTAGGTCAGATAACTGCTTTTGCTCTCATGGTAAATTGTCACTGAAATGTGGGTACGTGCAGTCAGTATCACCGCAGAGTTATGAAAGCACAGCATGGCAAGCGGATTTCTCGCATTTCCACTTCGCGTCTATACGTTGGGTCATGTCACGAAAAGCTTTCTTGTTGCTGTGTTGAGCGCTTGCTAGTTTGTTTGCTGTTCGCTACGTTCAACTAACTCCTGTTGTGCTTTTTGTCGCAGTAACCGAGAAGACTCAGTGATGGCACCCCCTGTCGTACTCACCTCGATGTTGTACGTGAGTGGTGGTAGAGTGCTGGGTAGGTTATGTCGCAACGTCTCGTGCTCGTTTGACGCAACACTGCAGCGGGAACGACTTTGTGAAAACTGGTTGAACGTGACGATACCAGTTGAGGATGTTTTTATGTAGTAGCCAAGACTGCCTGATACAAAGCGATACTGTAAAAGTTAAGCGTCTACCCCTGTACTGCATGTGATTTTTATATGTTTTATTCACCTGCTGCTTCTTCCCCCAAACGCAAATTTTTTCCAGCGTTATTGTGAACCTCATTTATTCAAGATGATTTTACGTGTCTGTATTTGCTGGGATTTAAAGCCGGCCACGAAAGCGTTTTGTGCATTTTCTACGCTTGGTTTTTTCGATGGACTGCGCGCGTCAAAAGCGTCTCTGCCGAAAGTTGTTCCTTGCGCTGTTTTTGACTGCCCAGTTACAGAGATTATGTTGTGTTTGTCTTGCTTATTGCGATTCTGCCCGAAACGCAATCAGGTTATTTCATTTGCCGTTCACATTTTGTACTATGTTTCAGTAGCGTATCGGTTGGTCCGTAGCCAGGCTCATCATGTGTTCAATGCATCCGACAATGGCATACGATCTCGTACGTGATGTATAGCTTTCTCTGTCGCTCAGTTTTTGTCGGAGTGGTGTCACTCGCCTTGGCTACGAGCCCGAAATGACGCTCAGTGGTTCCACGAAGATCTATTTCGTCGTGTCCAATCATTGTTCGCGCCCTCTGCCGTGTTTGTGTGAGCTACTAACGGAAGTGTTACCCGTCGCACGTTGCTGCAAACTACACTGCACAGTTTGCATCGACTCCGCGCCATTCCAGTCCAGTGTTACACACTTACGGAGTCTTCTGGAACAAAATTCCGCTGGACGTCGGTGGCGGAATACCTAATTCGGATTTTTCAAAACTTGTTTTTTATAAATTTTACTGGCGTGTCGTGGTGACGTGGTAGCAGCTTAATCGGCGTTTGTGCAGTATGTGTCGCCGTTTCTTGCTTGTGTGAAGCTGTTGGCTCATTAAAATCTCATAAAACAAAATAAGATGCTCTGAGACCATTGTTTTGCGTTAAACCACTTAACGACGAAGTAAAATTGCTTTGAAAGACTTAATTTACGCTGTCATGAGCCCGCTATGCATTAAGTACGATGTGTTAATTTAGCATGCATATATACATCAAATAAGTCAAACATATTTTTAAAGTTCTTACGATTGGTGTACCATCCCGATACTCGTTACGTAGCCGTTCGACTCTGCTGAATAAAATCTTAACATGCGGAAGTTTAGTCTCGAGCCTGTCCATGTTTGAGATAATAGCTAGCAGTGGTCATGAAGTGCTGGCGGGCATTTTTTGAAGCTGGAAAGACGTGCTTAATGCGTGAGAGATGGGACGTGTCCTCGTCAGTCTAGGTCATCCGGTTTTGCTAAACTGCATATCCTCTTGGGATGGTCGCGTACGCAGCAGCCCCAAGTTTCGAAACACATCACGGCTCTCAGCAATCACTGGAAGTTCCGCACAGAGTCGCCATTTGATTGGATGCACGATAAGCACGTGACGTACAGACTTTGTTGCTTTGTGATCCCGGCAGCCAAGTATTTTACTGACCTGACAGATTTCATAAGCGACAGTGGCGGCTCGTGCTGAAATTGGCCGGGAGGGCTGCGAAATTTCACCTCTGGTTGAACATATGGGATTGTCGCCCTGGCTGTTTTTATAATAATCAGTGGCGTTTCCAGTCACTCCAGCAGTCCTAATCTTATCAAACTTGTAATTTTCAGTTGTCCTTAGTGATACATAGAAAACATTCACTTCAGTTTAATGAACCCAAACCCTAAAGCGTAAACGAACACAAAAAATTATACCGGTCCCATCAAAAGTATGACGCATAACCAAACCACTGCCATCAAAGCTGCAAAAGCGAGAGTCGAACCCAGCTCCACTCGCATACTAAACTTAGAACATTCCGCTCGACTATTAAGGCGATATTGTTGACAACACAAAGCTTAGCATTTCATTCAGACCGTGTCATGGCAGCAGACCTAGGCCAGAGCCACTTTCTTTGAGCTGGTACTTTAATCATGTTCTTTCAAATGAAGTTCAAATATTTCAAACAGTTCATGATTTTACACAAAATTTCTGTTTTTTTTAAACTGGATTGTTATGCTTTTCCAGTAAAAGTTTGTATCCTGAACCAATTACAGCTGCAATGTTCACCTTACCAAAAAATTGAAGGCCTACTTGAATGCTTGTAGGCTTGCCAGATTTCTCATGCTTCAAAAGTTTCACATTTCAATGTTTTAAATCAGTCACATATTTTGTTGTCCAAGAATGATATTCACCAACTACTGCCGTACATCTTCAAACGCCAAACCTAGAAAGCTCATCAGCTTAGCCTGCTGTTGCAAGCTGCACTGGTGCAGATAAACGAAGAACTGTATTTTCGCAGCCCGAGATTGGCGACCAGATTTGAATCCAATGCCGCCAATATCGCCAAAGTACTAGTAAAAGCATTGTTAAACTTATTTACAAAAATTCAATATCCAAGAAAATCAGGTGGTAAAAAACAGTCAACATCATATTTCCTCCTTTTTTTCTTTAAAAATTCATCGTCAAAATATCAAAAACGCTTTGTGATAGGCGGATATACCACCATGTTTTTTGCAGCCAATTGTTTGGTTTCTTTCTTTTAGGGCTGTGCCGAAGACAGCCCCGAAATCGCCAAATTCATCCGCAAGTATGCTGAAAACGTCATCGCATAAGCGGCGTCGTTGGAAAAGAGCGAAACGTTGGTTTTGTTGGATTCCCAGGAAACGTCGAACCAAAATGGGATCGGAAGCGCCGAAAATGATCGTGTTGTGAAATTTTCGTAACTAAATCCAAACATAAGGTGAGTTTGGACGTTTGGCGGAATCTTTTGCCTTACATTATCCAGGGAGGGCGGCAGCCCGTCTAGACGAGCCGCCTCTGATAAACGATATACCATATAAAGATTGTCGTTGGCGTTGCTGCTCGTGGAACGTTGCAGTTGAATATGCAGGATACGCTACGACGAGTCTTGTATGCAAATTTCGTTCAACAATTGAAGGAATTACACAACTGTCTTCTTCGAAACGTGGTTTGTTTGCTGCGATTCACTTAAGACTTAAATTTTGTATCACACAATGGATGCTTCAGTAGGGAGGTATAGAAAATGTTGAACGTACCTAATCTTCCGAAACTGATAAGCTATAGTATCTGGTACTGCAACTGCTGGGAAAATTCGGCACTTTCGTAGTTTACTTTGAAACGGCAACTGTGTTATCAGCGCTGGGATTTCAATACAATCGCGAAATAGCACAAGCCTTTCTGTTGTAGTAGACATTCACGCTGTGATATACAGTAAAGTTCACCTAAGATAACGAAATGAAAAACTATATGGTCTGCAAAGTCCAAGCCAGCACTCAGCTTTTTTGCTGCTGCGCTCGCAACAGTTAAACAGTAGCCCACATCGATAAACAGTTTAAATTTTTAGGTTTGTAAACTTGTGGTGGTGGTGTTGACTGAAAAAGTGAGAAAATGTTTATAGACAGACACATCACAAGCAAAAAGACTTGGATTATTTATGTAATGCAAATTATTAGATATTGGGCTGTCGGTGTCTTGCTTCTGTTGAACAGTATCACAACTTTTTTTAAATCTGGGCTAGTGGGATTGATGTTTTTTCTTCACGCCAGGAGTTCATTGTCCAAACATGTGGAAGTAGGCCGTAGCCAAGTTTTAAGGTTTGGGGGGCACAACACATTTTTAGGGGGTCAAGATTTTTGTTTTTATCAAAATTTTAAAACAAATTTTTGTTGAGAACACCCAAATTTGAGGGGGGAATATTTGGGGAGCACTGCCCCGAATGCCACCCTGCGGCTACGGGCTTATGTGAAGCAGTACCAAACTTGATTGAAATTCTACCGTTATTAGTGGCGCTAAATGTGTTTTAGGAAAATATGCTTTTAGGCCAAGTGTGAATCTATCATGCGTTTATGAGATTGTTTTTCACGATAGCCAGCAGAGCTACCTAAAGTGGGAGCATTGTCATAGCAAATACCTTTTATTCATTTTTTGTTTTAAAATTGTCGCTCCAGCAATACATATGCAGGGTTCCTACGCAGTCTTGAAAAGTATGGAAAATTTGATCATTTCACAGTCTGGAAAAATATTTTTGGTCTGTTAGTATGGAAAAAGAAAATAAGTTTCCAGACTTGATCTTTTGACATACATTTTCATGATGTTTTATTAGAGATTGATATAATTTTACTTACAATGTTAATATTACAGTGCCTGTGTTTCACCTGGGTAGGTCACACGGAAATGTTAGGTCTGGAAAATGTACCGAGTTGTCACTTGTCGTGTTGATTTTACTTTTAAACCAGGTCGCGAATACGTTTCAGACATTGTTTTTTTACTGATCTCGTTACCGATAGCTAAAAAAATGTGAAGCACTCACGCCCAGCATGCACTACGTTTAGGGTAAACCTTTTAAATACATTTTGCAGATATAAGCATGGGTGTCAGAATGAGGGGGACAAAATTGAAATTCTGCTTTACTAACTTTTTAGTAGAAAAACGCTCTTCGCTTATAATGAAAATCACGGCCAATGAAAACGATATCAACGACATATTGCAAACGTTTCGATAACTCCTGTTATCATCATCAGTGCATTGCAAATTGTTTTCTTTTCTCTTAGTTTCTAGTTGTTAAAATGGTATTTCACCACTGTTGGCACCCCTTGAAAACAATTGTTTCGGCCAATGCCTGGAAAAAATCTTTCCGACGCCCACGCGCTCCGATAGCGATTTGCTGACTGAGCGCTGCGTTGTTAAAGTGTCATTCTGGTTATGATCGTTCTGACCTAACGTAAATGCAATGCGGGTGTTCTAATGTCTATGGTATAAACTGTTGATCCTCATCATATTCGCATGCCGTGTATTGTTCAAGCTTAGTTTGCTACGTTTAAAGAGCATGCCGAGCTATGAAGGGCTTGTTTTGAAACGTTTGTGGCCAACAGATAGTCTGTGGGCTGTCATTCGTCGTTTAGTGGCCCCGATTAGATTATGTTGGGCTGGTTCGTGTTTTTTACTTTTCTGCTTAGCATCCGAAAACGGTTTCCA